>ERZ1027150.20-NODE-20-length-132397-cov-11.587501_pt1 | contig 132397 bp, 105 predicted proteins | sample MGYA00519276_ERZ1027150 | MGnify/ENA primary metagenome ERZ1027150 (study PRJEB26926, sample SAMN06164860) | human gut metagenome | biome: ENVO:00009003; feature: ENVO:2100002; material: ENVO:00002003 | host: Homo sapiens | place: USA | collected 2012 ... | reverse complement strand
ATTAGCTGCAGTCTCGTGGGCTCGGAGATGTGTATAAGAGACAGAAACAAACCAAATTATAGTTTAACCCAAAAAAATGAATACACTGCTCAATGTAACTGAAATAGTGAAGCGTGCCAAAGAGGTACTGAACTTCAAGACAGATGTAGAATTAGCTAACTATCTAGGGATATCCAGATCCACACTAAGCAATTGGTGTTCAAGAAATAGCATCGACTTTCCACTACTGCTGGAAAAGATGAAAGAAGTAGACTACAACTGGCTACTGGTAGGAAAGGGGGCTCCTCATCGCGATAAACAGTTCTGTCAGTTAGGAAGACATACAGGAGAGGTGGAAACAATTTACATTCCAAAAACACCGGAAACAAAGTACGACCGGTGTGTGAAACTGTATGATGTGTCGGCAGCCGCCAACCTACGTACGATGCTGATGAACCGCAACCAGTATGTAGTGGGAAAGATTGTTATTCCCAATATGTCTTCGTGCGACGGAGCGGTGTATGTAAGTGGGGATAGCATGTATCCTCTGCTGAAATCAGGAGACATCATTGGTTTTAAAGAAATTAATGATTTTCAACATCTTATATACGGAGAAATGTATCTGATATCATTCTGTCTGGACGGTAATGACTACCTGGTGGTGAAGTATGTCAACCAGTCAGAGCATCCGGGATGCATTCTGCTGGTGAGCTACAATCCTCATCATCAGCCGATGGATTTACCTATTGAGAATATACAGGCTATGGGAATTGTCAAATTTTCAATTAGAAAAAACATGATGTGAGAATGAAAACTGAAAGGAATGTAGATTGGATGCAGATACCCCGGAAAAGATAAGTGTATTCCCTTCAAAGAAAGAAAAAACGAATAAACAGGGTGACTCTGCTCAACCTGATTATTCGTTTTACAAAAGTCGAAACTGGAACATTCTCAACGATCAATAGATTCCAGGTCCTTGTGTCTGTTCGCTGAAATTGTCATAGTTTCCGCTGATTTGCTTCTCGCCTTCGGGATTCAGTTCAATGGCTTTCTTTACGTCTTCCACCGACTTTTCCTTTTCACCCTTCAACAGGTAGATTCTTCCACGCTCCTGATAAAGCAAGGCGCTCTGAGGCATGACTTCCAGTGCTTCGCCCAGCAAGTTGACAGCCTCATCCAGCTGGTTCTGCTGTACATAAGCTTCAGCCTGAAGCAGGTAGGCTTTTTCCTGGAAGGGATTGGCTTCTACTACCCGTTTCAGCGAGGCGACAGCCTCTGTGGCGTTTCCTGTAGCCAGCTCAATCTGAGCCTTCAGCAGCAGTGCATCCTCCTGCTCGGGAGCCTGTGCAAGTATTTTTTCAATATCTTCCAGTGCATCTTTTGCCTGACGCATACTCCAGAGTACTTCTGCACGCAGCAAATAGGCCGAAAGTTCGTTTTCATCGAATAAGATAGACTTGGTAAGCATTACAATGGCCTGCAGTTCGTTATGAAGGGCATAGGCAGCCTTTCCTGCCAGATAGTAAGCAGCTGCATGCTTGTCGTCCAGCTGGATGGCTTTCTGACTGTAACTGTCCATGGCAGAATAGTCGGCTTGCATATAGCACAAATGTGCCAGCGAAAGCCAGACTTTTATATCGTCCGGAGTCTTTCCGGACAGACGTTCCAGCGTGGTGCGTGCTTCCGGCAGACGGTCGGACTCCATATAGGCATTGGCCAGCAGCTGCAGGGTTTCCGGATCTTCTTCCAGCGCTACGGCCTGTTCAAAACATTTAATGGCATAGGGCAACTGGCGCATGTTTCTGGCGCGGATGCCATCGTATTTCAATATTTCAAAATTTTTCTTCTCCTGTGCTGCCTGTTGTTTTTCGGCAGACGTATTTTCTCCAAAAAGGAACGATAATAGACCCATGATGTTAAAACGGTTGTTGGTTAATGCTGCAAACTTAAAAAAATTCACTGAATTTACTGCACAAATTCTGCAGTTTATAAGGGAGTATTTGAAAGGGAATTACCAGATATTCTCCGACCCGCGTACGGAGGTCGAAGAACTTCCGTATGCGGGTCGGAGAACCTTGCATGCGGGGTTGTGCAACCTCCGTATGCGAGGCGAAGTACCTGAAACCGGAAAGCCGGAAAAGCAAGGGTTTACAGGGAAAACATGCTGATAATGAAATGACAACTGTGAGCTGCCGCGAAATGGCTATCCGGGAAAACGCTGGTCAAAAGCTGCCTTCAGCTGATTCAGGGCTTTTTCCAGCACGGCTCTCGGACAGGCTACATTCATGCGCATGAATCCGACTCCTTCCTTGCCGAAGGTGGCTCCGTCATTCAATGCCAGACCTGCCTCGTCGGCAAAAAAGGCTTTCAGTTCTTCCTGTGACAGGTGCATCGGACGGCAGTCCAGCCAAAGCAGGTAAGAGGCCATCGGACGGAGCGGACGGATGAGCGGAATATGGGTTTCGAAGAACTCCAAGGCATAGCCGATGTTCGACTGCAGATAAGACAGGCATTGTTCGAGCCATTCTTCCCCGTGGGTATAGGCGGCTTCTACGGCAGGCCAGGCAAAGACATGGCCGGCTCCCAGCTCTGAACTTTCCAGATAATCGGTCAGCCGTCTGCGGACAGCATCGTTATAGATAATGGCATGAGAGGCTGCGACTCCCGGCATATTAAAGGTCTTGCTCGGAGCCATGAAGGTAACGGAATTCTGGCGGGCACGCTCGGAAATCATGGCAAACGGAGTGTGACGGTGCGGAGGCAGAGTAAGGTCGGCATGTATCTCGTCGGAGAATACCAGTACATTGTCTTCCGCACAGAGATCGGCCACTGCCTGCAGCTCTTCGCGGGTCCATACTACCCCACCCGGATTATGAGGGTTGCAGAGTATCAATACCTTCACTCCTTTGATTTCACGGCGCATCCGCTCCAGGTCCATACGGTAGTGTCCGTTCTCCAGTATCAGCGGACACTCTACCAGGCGGCGTCCGTTGCGGGTTACCAGCCAGGAAAAGGGCGGATATACCGGAGTCATGATCATGATTTTGTCGCCCGGTGAAGTAAAGGCATGAATGGCCATGCCCAGTCCGGCGACTACTCCCGGTACGAAGGTAATCTGGTCGGGGCTCACTTCCATATCGTAGCGTTTCTTTACCCAGTTGACAATGGAACGGAAGTAAGATTCGGGCTTGGAAGTATAGCCCAGCACCGGATGGTCGCAGCGATGACGCACGGCATCGAGTACAAAGGGAGGAGTGGCAAAGTCCATATCGGCCACCCACATGGGTATCAGGTCGGTCCGTCCCCATATTTCTGCCATTCCGTCTACTTTCACCGAAGCAGTTCCCTTACGGTCTATCAATTCGTCAAAACAGTATTTCATCGTTTCTATTCTTTTTATATTGTTTCTGTTTTTTAATAATGTATATGCTTTTCATTCCCCTTTCACGGGCAAGCACAAATGTAACTTATTTCTTACTTCCCGAAAAATATTAGTAAAAAAAGTTCATATTATTCTTGTTTTTCCAAGAAAAACATTACATTTGCGGCATAACAGTAACAAAATAACAAAACAAGTTATGAAAACATTTGCGACATATTTCTTCTTTTTCTTCTATTACTTTTACTTTAGCAATGAAGTGAAGCGGGAGTTCGCATATGTATAAGAGAGTTAATTAAACCATTCTGATAACGAAATCCTGCTTCACTGAGTGACGGCAGGATTTTTTATTTTAATAACTAATCGAGAACGAGAAATGAAAAGAATAGCCATACAGGGAGTTCCGGGATCCTATCACGACATTGCTGCACACCGGTTTTTCAAAGAGGAAGAAATTGAGCTGATATGCTGCAATACGTTCGAAGAGGTATTCGAGCAGATCCGGAAAGACAGTGGTGTGATAGGGGCGGTTGCCATAGAGAATACCATCGCAGGCAGTTTGCTGCACAATTATGAGTTGCTCCGTGAAAGCGGGACTACCATTCTGGGGGAACATAAGCTGCGTATCAGTCACAGTATCATGTGTCTGCCCGATGAGGACTGGAAGGACCTGACAGAGGTAAACTCGCATCCGGTGGCCCTCGCCCAATGCCGGGAGTTCCTGCAGCAGCATCCGCAGTTGAAGGTGGTGGAAATGGACGATACGGCAGGAAGTGCGGAGATAATCAGCAAGAAAAAGCTGAAAGGACATGCGGCTATCTGCTCCAAGTATGCCGCCGAGCTGTATGGCATGAAGATTCTGCAGGAGGGAATTGAGACCAACAAGCATAACTTTACCCGGTTCCTGATAGTGTGCGACCCGTGGAAAGCGGATGAATGGAAGGATCATTCGAAGGTGAACAAGGCAAACATTGTTTTTTCGTTGCCGCACAATGAGGGAAGTTTGTCGAAGGTCTTGTCTATCTTCTCGTTCTATAACATTAACCTGACCAAAATTCAGTCGTTGCCTATCATCGGACGCGAATGGGAATATCTGTTTTATGTGGATGTGATATTCAACGACTACCTGAGATACCGGCAATCAATAGATGCGGTTTCACCGCTGACCAAAGCACTTAAAATTTTAGGAGAATATGCAGAAGGAGAATCAACCTTATAAGATACAGCCGGCCGACAGACTGGCGAATGTGAGTGAATATTATTTCAGCAGAAAGCTGAAAGAGGTGGCAAAAATGAATGCGGAGGGCAAGGATGTGATCAGCCTGGGAATCGGCAGTCCGGACATGCCTCCGTCGGAAGAAACCATCAGGGTATTGTGCGAACAGGCGCAACGGCCGGATACGCACGGATACCAGCCTACGGTGGGTATTCCGGAACTGAGACAGGCTATGGCCGACTGGTATAAACGGTGGTATGGCGTAGAGCTCGATCCGGCTACGGAGATACAGCCGCTCATCGGCTCGAAGGAGGGAATCCTGCATGTGACGCTGGCGCTGGTGAACCCGGAAGACCAGGTGCTGGTTCCGAATCCGGGATATCCTACTTATACGTCGCTGAACCGGATTCTGGGCAGTGAGATTGTCAACTATAACCTGCGTGAGGACCGCAACTGGGAACCTGACTTCGAGGAACTGGAAGCGATGGACCTGAGCCGGGTGAAGATTATGTGGACGAATTATCCGAACATGCCTACCGGGGCTAATGCAACGCTCGAGCTGTATGAGAGACTGGTGGATTTTGCCCGCCGACATCAGTTGGTCATCGTCAATGACAATCCGTACAGCTTTATCCTGAACCGCAAGCCTATCAGTATTCTGAATGTGCCGGGAGCTAAGGAGTGCTGCATTGAGTTCAACTCGATGAGCAAGAGTCATAATATGCCGGGATGGCGTGTGGGTATGCTGGCTACGAATGCGACTTTCGTACAGTGGATACTGAAGGTCAAGAGCAACATCGACTCGGGTACTTTCCGTCCGCTGCAGCTGGCGGCGGCGCAGGCTTATCGGAATACTCCGGAATGGCACGAGGAGGCAAACTTCAACGTGTATAGCCGTCGCAGAAAGCTGGCAGAGGAAATCATGCGGACACTGGGATGTACCTTTAATCCGGAGCAGGTGGGGATGTTCCTCTGGGGACGTATCCCGGACTCGTACAACGATGTGGAGGAGCTGACTGAAAAGGTGCTGCACCGGGCCAGGGTGTTCATCACTCCGGGATTTATCTTCGGAAGCAACGGAAAGCGGTATATCCGCATTTCTCTCTGTGCCAAGGAAGAGAAACTGGCGGAGGCGCTGCAGCGCATCCGTGACATGGAGGGATGAACCGAAACGGGGGTGAGTTTGTTTATTTACTGAACAATGATTTTATGTTTTAACCGAAATTAAAAGCTTTAATATATGGAACTGAATTTGCAACCTATCGAACTGGAGGGAGTTTCGAAGGAACGTCCTTTGGTGATTGCGGGACCGTGTAGTGCCGAAACAGAAGAACAAGTGATGAATACAGCGACACAGCTGGCCAACAAGGGTGTGAAAATATTTCGTGCGGGTATCTGGAAGCCGCGTACCAAACCGGGAGGATTCGAGGGCATCGGCGTGGAAGGACTGGCATGGCTGAAGCGTGTCAAACAGGAAACGGGCATGTATGTGGCTACGGAAGTGGCTACGGCAAAGCATGTGTTCGAGGCACTGAAGGCGGGTATCGATATCCTGTGGATCGGGGCGCGTACTACGGCCAACCCGTTTGCGGTGCAGGAGATTGCGGATGCACTGAAGGGGGTGGATATTCCGGTGCTGGTAAAGAATCCGGTGAACCCTGACCTGGAACTGTGGATCGGGGCATTGGAGCGTATCAACAATGCGGGACTGAAACGGCTGGGAGTCATTCATCGCGGCTTTTCGTCTTACGACAAGAAGATATACCGCAACTTGCCGCAGTGGCACATTCCTATTGAGTTGCGCCGCCGTATTCCGAACTTGCCGATTCTCTGCGACCCGAGCCACATCGGAGGCAAACGTGAACTGGTGGCTCCGCTCTGCCAGCAGGCTATGGACCTGGGATTCGACGGACTGATTGTGGAATCGCATTGCTGTCCGGACTGTGCCTGGAGTGATGCTTCGCAGCAGGTGACTCCGGATATCCTGAATTACATCCTGAATCTGCTGGTTATCCGTAAGGAACATCAGAGCACGGAAAACCTGAACGAACTGCGCAGCCAGATTGATGAGTGCGACAATGAGCTGATGGATATCCTGGCCAAGCGCATGAGGGTCTGCCGCGAAATCGGTACGTTCAAGAAGGAGCATAACATGACGATTCTGCAGACGGGACGGTATAATGAGATCCTGGACAAGCGTGGAGCTCAGGGTACACTGTGCGGCATGGATGCGGATTTTGTGAAACTGGTGTTCGAGGCTATCCATGAGGAGAGTGTACGGCAGCAGATGGAAATCATCAATAAATAAGGGGGGCGGCATGAGGATTCTGATTTTGGGTGCCGGCAAAATGGGCTCTTTCTTCACGGATGTGCTGAGTTTTGACCATGAGGTAGCGGTTTTCGACGTGGATGCCAGAAGGCTGCGCTTCATGTACAACTGCTGCCGGTTTACGACGCTGGAGGAAATCGGGAAGTTCCGCCCTGAACTGGTGGTGAATGCGGCTACGGTAAAGTATACGCTGGATGCGTTCAGACAGGTGCTTCCTGTGTTGCCGAAGGATTGTATCATCAGTGACATTGCTTCGGTAAAGACCGGACTGAAGGAGTTTTATGAGACTTGCGGCTTCCGCTTTGTGTCTACGCATCCTATGTTCGGACCTACTTTTGCGAATTTGGATAAGCTGAGTACGGAGAATGCGATCATCATCAAGGAGGGAGATCATCTGGGTAAGATTTTCTTCAAGGATCTGTATCAGCGGCTGGGACTGAATATTTTTGAGTATACTTTCGACGGACATGACGAGACGGTGGCTTATTCGCTCTCCATTCCTTTTGTCTCGACGTTTGCCTTTGCGGCTGTCATGAAGCATCAGGATGCGCCGGGTACGACTTTCAAGCGGCACATGGCCATTGCCAAAGGGGTACTGAACGAGGATGACTATCTGCTGCAGGAAATCCTGTTCAATCCGCATACACCGGAGCAGGTGGAGGGAATACGTACCGAACTGAATGAGCTGCTTGATATCATCCAGCAGAAAGATGCAGTACGGATGAAGGGGTTCCTGGAGAAGATACGGAAGAATATCCGGTAAAAGAAAGTTGGATTTATTTACTTCTGACGGGAAATCATTATTTATGACAACCGGCAGGGCGCTTATCAGATGATGGAGCTGCCGAAGGAAACGGGGAGAGGACAGAGTGAGTCTTCTCCCCGTTTCGTATGAAGGAACCGTAAGGGCATAAAAAAACCGGCCCGCAAATGCGGACCGGAAAATAAAAGATATTGAAATTTTTCAACGGGTTCAACTGATTAGAATCTGTAACCTACACCAATAGTAAAGGTCATGTTCTTAGGTTTGTCACCATCATATCCGTCAGGGAAATTATATGGAGAAATGAAACCATTCTGTCCGGTCAGATTAATTAAATAGCGTTCACCCAATTCAAGGCCGACACCATATTGAATACCTAGGTCGAAACGGCTCCAATCTTCTCCTTCATTATCAAAGACCTTCCAGTCTTCTCCTCCGTCCCAATGTTCCTTACTCTTACCTCCAAGTCCAATAGCCAAATAAGGACCCGCGTTAATGACAAATTTAGTATTGTCGGTAATATCAAATTTGTATGCAGCCAAAATAGGAATATCCAAATAAATTGGACGGGATGTAAATTTTTCACCTGCTTCTTTTACCTTATATCCCTTAGAAGAAATCATCAGGCCAGACTGCAAATACCAGTTTTCAGTGAATCCATAATCCATACCTACCCCTAAATTAAAGCCCGGCAATGCTTTTGTATCATTCAACTTTGTCATATTACTAAAGTTCATACCGAATTTAGCATTCCATGTCATCTGAGAGAATCCAGCCAATGCGAACATGCCTAATACAGCTGTCAATAAAAACTTTTTCATAATAATATACATTTTAGTTATAGTCCCGCCCCCTACAGACCTACTTATTTTTAGTCAAGACAAAAACAAAAGTGAAAGGGCTGTCTTTGCTATATCCAAAGGCTCACTTCGTTCTTTTTAACACTAACAAAGTTATGTATTTATTTTTTAAAATCAAAACATTCTAAAGGGGGAAAAGAGGGCGTTTTGTTAAAAATATTATCTAAATGGTCAAAACAGGGAACTATTCTAACATTTTTCAGTCTCTATTTTCCCTTATTTTCCTAAAATATCATGCATTTTTTATACATCACGTCCCCTTTTTCTACTACGATTACAGGTCATGGCTCTTTAAATACTCCATAATATTGGCCGGAGCACGCTCGGCCAGGAGTTCTTTTTTCATAAAATCCATATAGGGAGCCACGTGCTTGAAGAACTGGAAGTAGCCCTTGCAAAGGTAGTTCAGGCCGGGCTCGCCGGAAGCGGTTTTTGCAAAACGGTTTTTCGGACATTCTCCGTTGCAGGCAAACAGGAATTCGCACTCCTTGCACTGTGAAGGCAGGGTACGCTGCTTGTCGAGTCCGAACTGCTGCTGGCGCTCGCTGTACATCATCTCTACCAGGGTTTTCTCATAGATGTTGCCCAATTTGAACTCGGGAAAGACAAAGTGGTCGCAGGAGTATACGTCGCCGTTGAATTCCATCACGCCTGCATGGCCGCAGGTCTTTGCCATGGAACAGACTCCGGGCTGCTCTCCTACCCAATTGGCCAAGGTGGCATCGAAAATCTGAATGAAGTACTGACCGACATCGTTGCGTACCCATTCATCGAAAAGGGCACAAAGGAAGTTGCCCCATTGTTCCGGAGAAACGGAGAAATCAGCGAGTTTCTCGTCCTGCTGCAGCGGGGAAGCCAGATGGCGTCCGTCCTGATGGGGAGAGAGGCGTTCGACAATGGGAGCAAACTGAATGTAACGGCATCCGATTTCCTTGAAGAAATGGTAGAATTCCAGCGGATAGTCGGCATTGTAATCGTTTACTACCGCCATGCCGTTCCATTCTACTCCGTGCTTCTTCAGGAGGTTGATGCCTTGCATGACTTTAGCGAACGAGGGACGTCCCTGGCGGTTACGGCGGTATTCATCGTGAAATTCCTGCGGCCCGTCGATGGACACTCCTACCAGCCAGTTGTGCTGGCGGAAGAATTCGCACCACTCGTCTGTCAGCAGGGTACCGTTGGTCTGGATACAGTTGTCGATGGTACGTCCGTTGGCATACTGACGCTGCAGTTCCACCACGCGCTTGTAGAACGAAAGCGGCCGCATCAAGGTTTCTCCTCCGTGCCAGGTGAACAGCACCTGGGGCATGGTCTGGGAATTGATGTATTCGCGGATGAAACGTTCCAGGAGTTCATCGCTCATCACGTACTTGGAACTGTCTTTATATAAATTCAGCTTTTCGAGATAATAACAATAGTCGCAAGCCAGATTGCATACGGCCCCTACAGGCTTGGTCATGACATATAGCGGCTTGGCAAAAGGTGCAAAGGTCTGTTTCATAACAATACAAATGATTTAACTGATTCAGACGGCAAAATAAGCAAATAAAAACGGAGTGTCAAAATCCGGCAGGAAAGATTACTCGTGCCGGCCGGAATCGATGGAGTGTATCAGTTTTTTTACGTCTTCGCGGATACGCTGGTAAAGCGGAGAGTCTTTGTAGTTGGTATTCTTGTAGATGACGGTCTCCACGCCGACGATGCTCCGCTGGTAATTGGTCAGTTCGTTATGCAACTGCAGGTCGTGCACGGCAAGGTCGTGAATCTGCTGCTCCCGTTCGCGCCTCAACACTGTGCAGACCGGTATCAGCAGGCGCATGACTACATTGTCCATGATGTGGTGTCCCTGAATGAACATATAGGTGTTCTCGGGGGTTACGCCCAGGTGCAGGAATTCTTTTTTCATTTTCTCTATCTCACCCACTGCGTCTGCATGCCTGTGCTCCAGGTCGCGCAACTTGCGGTTGACTTTCTTTGACATGACTTCAAGGCTTTTCTCGGGATGACGGGTGCTCACCTGGTCGAGCTTTACGTATGAACAGAAATCGAGCAGGGAGAATTCCGAGAGGATGTGTTTCCGGTAGAACCAGACCGACCAGATAAACAGCGGGTAGGCAATCTCGGAATAGAGTTTCATGAAGGCGGGAAAATCAATGAGCATGTGGTCGTTCAGGGTGGCCATCACACAGATTTCATGGAGGCCTTCGGCATAGCAATGGTAGTTTTCGATGGCATAGGCGTAGGTCTGCAGGACATACGGACTTTCGATGATGTAGCGGGAGGTCTGTGTACGTCCCTGCAGCAGGTAGTCGTAATCGCTGTCTACGCAGGCTATCATGTTCTGCCCCAGCTGTGGGCCCAACTGATTCATGAGTACCGTTTTCTTGCCTTTTGCCAGCGAGCTGCTCGAGGGCAGCATCACTTCGAAATAGCGGGTTTCATCCTCAAATTCGGTCAGCAGTGCCCGCCAGAAAGAAATGTCGTCGTAACTTTCCACATAAGCCACGATTTTTTTTCTGGCACGTTTCGGCTTCAGGCTGTTGGCGGCCCCGATATAAAGCGAAGAAAGGTTGTCTGTCAGTCGTTTTCCCATAGCGGTCTCATTTTATCGGTTAACCTTATGCAGACTTAGTGCATGGTAATGTCACTGACCTCGGTCACTGCATCCATCCATCCGTTCATGATGACGGCCGGAGAGTGGGTGGTCAGAATGATCTGCACGTTCGGATTCAGGCTGCGGATCAGCGAAATCAGCCGCTGCTGCCATTCTACGTGCAGGGAGATTTCGGGCTCATCCATGAAAAGGGTGCAAGGCTGGTTGTCCTGTACCAGTACGGTGAGCAGTATGACCAGCATCTGCTTTTCGCCCGAAGACAACTGGTAGGGAGTGAGGATGTCTCCGTCTTGCTCAAACTGGATTTCGTTGCTCTTGCGGATGATTTTCTTTCCGGTCTCACTGAAAAGGTCGTCTATCAGGTCCTGGAAACGGGTCTTGGGCTTGGAGACTTCGGCTGCACGGGCCTGCTCTTCAATCACACCGCTGGTGAGCATTTCGATGATGCGGTTGCCGATGTTCACCTGATAGTCGAGATAGCGTCTCTGCAACTGGTACAGCTGCCAGTCGAGCTCTGTCTTCACGTGCTGGTTGCCTATCTTTTCGAGCAGGGCGCTGTTGATGAGCGGACGGTCGAAGCTGCGGATGACATCGAAATGGATGTAAGTGGCATCTTCGGGAGAAAAGACGAAAGAGACTCCCGCATTGACCCCGTTCGAAAGGGAGCCGCCTTCGAGGGCGTACAGCCGGCTTACGGAGTTGTTCAATATGGTGCTCTTTCCGATTCCGTTGATTCCACTCAGGATATTCACATCGGCCCGCAAGTCCCACGAAATGTTCTTCCGTCCCCAGAGTCCGATGATTTCAATACGCTTAATATAATCGGCTTGTTTTTTCATAATTTGCCTGCGGTTTATGATTGTACTAACAAAATTAATGGTTTCCTCCGAATTAATCAATATAATTCTGACTTCTTTTTTCGGAATCCTTGTACCTTTGCACCCTGAAATATCCGTAAAACAGGAAGAATAATGAACTGTAAAATAATCAAGGCGCATCTGGCGCTGCTGGGGGCGGCTGCCATGTGGGGACTGATGTCGCCCATGGGAAAGGCTGCCATGGAAGCGGGAGTATCCGGACTCTCGCTGGCTACCCTGCGCATGACGGGAGGGGCGGTGTGTTTCTGGATAACTTCTTTTTTTGTCCGCGATGAGAAGGTGCCGCCCAGGGACCTGATGCTGCTGTTTTTCGCGGCGTTGTTGAGTATCGTATTCAATCAGGGGTGCTTTACTTTCGGGCTGTCGCTGACTTCGCCCATCGATGCTTCGATCATTACGACTACGATGCCGCTCATCACCATGGTACTGGCTGCGCTTTTCCTGAAAGAGCCGGTTACCCCGATGAAGGTGGGTGGTATCTTCCTGGGCTCGATAGGGGCACTGATGCTGGTGGTAGGAAGCCAGGGAGGTTCGGCAAAGGACAGCAACCTGTGGGGAGACCTGCTCTGCCTGACGGCACAGTTCAGCTTTGCCTGCTACCTGACTATCTTTAAGAAGCTGATTGCCAAGTACAGTGTGTTTACCCTGATGAAATGGATGTTTACGTATGCTTCCATCTGTTTCCTGCCTTTTTCTTACCGCGATGTATCGGAGATGGTAAATACTCATTTTGCCACGGAGGTATGGCTGGAGGTGGGATATGTGGTGCTGTTCGGTACGTACTGTGCGTATATCCTGATGCTGGTGGGACAGAAGGCGCTGCGGCCTACGGTGGTGAGCATGTACAACTATGTGCAGCCCATTGTCAGCACGCTGGTTTCGGTGATATTGGGAATGGGCGTTTTCGGATGGGGAAAGGCGGCTGCTACCTTGCTGATTTTCGCAGGGGTTTACCTCGTTACGCAAAGTAAATCAAGGGCACAAATGCTGGCTGAAAAGGCTGAAAAAACCAAGGAATCATGAAACAGGAATCACGTGTCATACAGTCGCCCGTGCTTCATCTGCAAAAGCAATATGAACTGCTGAAGGAGGAATACGACTACGAGAAAAAGCAGTTTGAGCAGCAGACGGAGGCTATGGGCATAGGACGGAAAATCAAGCGGGGGATGTGCTGGTATCCGATCCGCATGGGGAGAAGTTATTATAATGCGCTGAACCAGCTGGTGATTGAGATAGAGCGCTGTGAGGATAAGGAGATTGAACATCAGTTTGAATATGGACGGCCGGTCTGTTTCTTTACGCAGGATGCAAGCGGCAAACTGACTTATCTGAATTTCACGGCTACGGTGAATTATGTGGAGGAGGACCGGATGGTGGTGATTCTGCCGCATGCAGAGGCACTGGCGCAACTGCTGTCGAGGGAGGTGGCAGGGGTGCAGCTTTATTTCGACGAGACCAGCTACCGGCTGATGTTTGAGGCACTGAAGCAGGTGATTGCGGCCAAGAACAACCGGCTTGCGGACTTGAGGGATATTTTCCACGGTACGCTGCCGCTCGCTACGTTTGCTTTTCTTCCGGTGCGTTTCCCGTGGCTGAACCGGACGCAGGAGGAGGCGGTCAACAAGGTGTTGCATGCCAAGGATGTGGCCATCGTACACGGACCTCCGGGAACGGGAAAGACGACGACACTGGTAGAGGCGATTTACGAGACACTGCACCGGGAGAATCAGGTGCTGGTGTGTGCGCAGAGCAACATGGCGGTCGACTGGATCAGCGAGAAGCTGGTGGACCGTGGGGTGAAGGTTTTGCGGATCGGGAATCCCAGTCGGGTGAACGACAAGATGTTGTCGTTTACGTACGAACGCCGTTTTGAGTCTCATCCTGATTATCCGCAACTGTGGAGTATCCGCAAGGCAATCAGGGAGCTGTATACGCAGGTGAGAAAGAGTGCGAACCGGGAGGCGGTGCGACAGAAGATCAATTCGCTGAAGGACCGGGCCAATGAGCTGGAGATACGGATCAATGAAGCGCTGTTCGGCGAGGCGCGTGTCATCGCCTGTACACTGACAGGAAGTGCCAACCGGCTGCTGGCAGGATACCGCTTCGGAACGCTCTTCATCGATGAAGCGGCTCAGGCACTGGAGGCTGCCTGCTGGATAGCCATCCGGAAGGCCGACCGTGTGATACTGGCGGGCGACCACTGCCAGCTTCCTCCTACGGTAAAGAATCCGGAGGCGGCAAGAGAGGGACTGGGGCATACGCTGATGCAGTGTATCGTCAAGAACAAGCCCGACTGTGTGTCGCTGCTGCGGATGCAGTACCGGATGAACGATGAGATCATGCGTTTCTCTTCCGAATGGTTTTATGAGGGGATGCTGCAGTCGGCGCCTGAGGTGAAGTACCGGAGCATCCTCGATTTTGATACGCCGATTGAATGGATCAATACCGAAGAACTGGAATGCAACGAGGAGTTTGTGGGCGACAGTTACGGACGCATCAACAAGGAGGAGGCGGAACTGTCGGTGGAACAGCTGAAGGCGTATATCGGGAAGATAGGAAAAGAACGGTTCCTGGATGAACGGATCGATGTGGGACTGATTTCACCATACAAGGCTCAGGTGCAGTACCTGCGCCAGCTGCTGAAACGGGATCCGTTTTTCAAGCCTTTCCGGAGTGCGATTACGGTCAATACGGTCGACGGTTTCCAGGGACAGGAACGAGACATTGTGATTATCAGTCTGGTGCGTGCCAACGAGGAGGGACAGATCGGTTTCCTGAACGACCTGCGGCGCATGAATGTGGCCATTACCCGGGCACGTATGAAACTGATTATTCTGGGGGATGCTTCTACCCTGACCCGCCATGCCTTTTACCGGAAGTTGTATCAGTACATCGGACAGTTGCATGAATGACCGAGAATCACGAATGCCGGTACCCGACTGACAGCAGTCGGTTTTCCAGGTGCCGGCATCCGAAAACTAATCAACAGTTTGAATTCAGCCTTTTCTGCCTACATTTCAAGTAAAAAATCTTACGTTTCAGCTTGCAGTAAATCAATGATTTGCAAATATAACCCCAAAGCATTATCTTTGTCTTCGGATTTTTATAACCCTTTATTACTTTAAATTATTGTTATGTTACTCGATTTACTGCAATCTTCTTATTTTTCTGTTTTTCTGATTGTGGCTTTAGGCTTTATGCTGGGACGTATCAAAATAGCGGGACTTTCGCTTGATGTGTCGGCCGTCATTTTCATTGCACTGGCATTTGGCCATTGGGGAGTGTCGATACCCAAGGAACTGGGGAATTTCGGACTGGTATTGTTTATCTTTACCATCGGTATCCAGGCGGGACCGGGCTTTTTCAGTTCGTTCCGGAGCAAGGGTAAGACACTGATTATAATCACATTGCTGATTGTGGCTTCGGCCTGTCTGACCGGAGTGGGACTGAAATATTTCTTTGACATCGATACGCCCAGTCTGGTGGGGCTGATTGCCGGAGCGCTGACCAGTACGCCGGGACTGGCGGTGGCCATCGACAGTACGCAGTCGCCGCTGGCTTCCATAGCTTATGGTATCGCCTACCCGTTTGGGGTCATCGGGGTGATTCTGTTCGTGAAACTGTTGCCCAAGTTGTTGAGAATCGACCTGGAGGAGGAGGCCAAGCGGCTGGAAAGGGAACGTCGCAGCCAGTTTCCGGAGCTCAAGACTTGTCTGTTCAGGGTGAGCAACCCGACGGTGTTCGGACGGACACTCATGCAGCTGAACGTGCGGTCGATGACGGGGGCTATCATCTCCAGACTGCAGCGGGGACAGGAAATTATTATTCCAAAAGCGAATACTGTTATCGAAAAGGATGACTGTATACAGGCGGTGGGAAGCGAGGAATCGCTGAACAATCTTGCGCTGATGCTCGGTTCGCGCGAGGAGGGGGAGTTGCCGTTAAGCAATACGCAGAGCATTGAGTCGCTGCTGCTCACCAAAAAGGATATGATCGGAAAACAGCTCTGCGACCTGAACCTGCAGCGCAACTTCGGCTGTACGGTGACGCGTGTACGGCGAAGCGGTATCGACCTTTCGCCTTCGGCCAACCTGGAACTGAAGTTGGGCGACAAGCTGATGGTGGTCGGTGAGAAAGAAGGTATACAAGGGGTAGCCGCACTGATTGGAAACGATGCGAAAAAGTTGTCGGATACGGACTTCTTCCCTATCGCAATGGGTATTGTGCTGGGAGTGCTGTTCGGCAAACTGAATATTTCGTTTGGCGGGGGACTGTCTTTCTCTCCCGGACTGACCGGTGGTATTCTGATGATGGCACTGGTGCTGAGTGCAATAGGCAAGACCGGACCGATACTGTGGTCGATGACCGGACAGGCCAACCAGCTGCTTCGCCAGCTCGGACTGCTACTCTTCCTGGCCGAAGTGGGTACATCGGCTGGAAAAACACTGGTAGCTACGTTCCAGGAAAGCGGATTCATGCTGTTTGGCGTAGGAGCTGCCATCACGCTGGTGCCCATGCTGCTGGCAACAGTCATCGGACGACTTGTATTCAAAATCAGCATACTTGACCTGCTGGGAACCATTACCGGAGGTATGACCAGTACACCGGGTCTGGCTGCTGCCGACTCGATGGTGGACAGCAACATTCCGGGAGTGGCTTATGCGACGGTATATCCGATTGCAATGGTTTTCCTGATTCTGTTCATACAGATGATTGCAATGATGGTGGTCTGAATCACGACTCCATGACAGGCGCAAAGTCTGAAGTGTTTTTCCCGATGTAAAAAGACGTACGGATTAACGGAAGTTGTATCTGAACTTACTTCCGGAAACAGACTGTTTTTTACATCGGGATTTTTTTTCAATTCCAGCACCAGAGAAACGAAACAATTCTCAGCGTGCGGCATACATTAATTGTAAAGAGCTTGATAAAATCCGCCGTAAGCCAATTATTTTCATTACCTTTGCATTATCTAACTCTCAATTTTTTAATACAAAATGAAATTAAGTAATTTATTCATCAGTGCATGCATGGCCTTATGCTTCACAAACTGCATAAAGGACGAAGCACTCAATGTGGAAGCCGCCATTGATGGATGCAGCGGTGCGAATATCCAACTTCTGACCTTCAATGATATCCGGAAAGAAATTGATGTATATGTGCTTGACGGGGCAAATACAGCTGCACAGGAACTGATTTTCCAGTTGCCCGACGGAGCAACGATAGCAGCAACAGAACCGTTGGCTACCGATGTACCACCGTTGTATGATTTCAGCCAGCATACTCAGCGGAAGTTTACGGTAACCTCAGAAGACGGCAGTCAACAGGTAAACTACTCTATCAATCTGTATGTCATGAAGCTACCATTAAAGTATTCGTTTGAAAACCTGGCAGAAAAAGATCCTTATCATATTTTCTACCTGACAGACATCGACGGAAGACTGCAATGGGCCAGTGGAAACCCCGGTTTCAAACTGACCGGAATGGGAAGCAACGGAATGGACTACCCTACTGCTCAGGCAGGAAGCGGAAAAGTGGGCAACTGTGTAAAACTGGAAACGAAAACGACGGGAAGTTTTGGAGAAATGGTCAATATGCCTATTGCCGCAGGCAACCTGTTCATTGGTTCTTTTGACGTGCAGAATGCCATCAACCATCCGCTGGAAGCCACTCATTTCGGATTTCCGTTTACCAGAGAGCCGGAACGACTGAAGGGTTACTATAAGTTCAAGGCCGGATCGCAACCGGTAAATATCAGTGGAAAAGACAAGTGCGACATCTATGCCGTACTGTATGAAGCTCCTCAAAGTGATTTCTTCCTGAGCGGAGGAAACTCACTGAATGACAAGAGTATCGTATTAAAGGCCCAGATCAGTCCGGAGGATATTGTGGAAAAGGACGAATGGACCGCTTTTGACCTTCCGTTTGTGGCACAAAACGGGAAGTCGATTGTACAGGAAGACCTGGCCGCAGGAAAGTACAAGTTGGCGGTGGTCTTCTCATCGAGTGTCGAAGGAGCTTATTTCAAAGGAGCCATCGGCAGTACCTTGTGGATAGATGAAGTGGAAATTATTTGCAAATAAAAACGATTCGGTATGAAAAAGTATATTATTGCCTTACTCACAGGACTGCTTCTGGCTGGAGAAGGTATCTACGCACAACAACAGGAAGCACACAAAGGATTGATCTGGTCAGCCTTGCACGGACTAGACTATTCATTCAAGGCGGGACTCAACATTGGAGGTACCTCTCCCCTTCCACTTCCGAAGGAAATACGTTCGCTGGACAGTTATTCGCCGGGACTGGCCATTACGTTGGAAGGGAATATTACCAAATGGGTGGATGTCCGCAAGAAATGGGGTGTTTCCGTAGGGCTGCGTCTGGACAGCAAAGACATGAATACGGAAGCACGGGTAAAGAACTACGGAATGGCTATATTGAATGATACGGGCGGAAAAGTGGAAGGACTTTGGACCGGAAGCGTAAAGACTCAGGTAAAGATGTCTTATGTTACCGTACCCGTGCTGGTGAATTATAAGATCAATGACCGCTGGCAGCTCTCGGCAGGACCTTATATGTCATATATGCTGGACGGAGAGTTTTCCGGAAGTGTATTCGAAGGACATCTGCGTACTCCCGATGCCACAGGAAGCCGTATCGATTTCACTGGTGACAATCAAGCTACTTACGATTTTTCAGATGAGCTCCGCAGCTTTCAGTGGGGCATTCAGGCAGGAGGAGAATGGAGGGCATACAAACATCTGACAGTACATGCCAATCTGACCTGGGGGCTGAATGATATGTTCCAAAAAGACTTTAACACAGTTACATTTGCCATGTACCCTATCTACCTCAACCTAGGATTCGGATACCAGTTTTAAATGGGCAGATGATTGGTTAATACAAGGAGGAAACGGACTGTAGGCAAGTACGGAGAGACCTTCCGCAAATCATAAGATTTATCATTATTCAGAACAAAAATGAAAACAAGAAAATTACTTGTATTATTTATATTGCTTCAATTGCTGGTACTCCCGGCAATACAGGCCGCTTCACCCAAACGTGAATTCCGGGGGGCTTGGATTCAGTGTGTGAACGGACAGTTTCAGGGAATGCCGGTGCAACAGATGAAGAATATGCTCATCAGTCAGCTCGATGTCTTGGAAAAAGCAGGAATCAATGCCATCATTTTCCAGGTCCGTGCCGAATGTGATGCGCTTTATATTTCGAGCTATGAGCCCTGGAGCCGTTTTCTCACAGGGGTTCAGGGAAAGGCTCCAGACCCGATGTGGGACCCGCTGCAGTTCATGATTGAAGAGTGTCATAAGCGGAATATGGAACTGCATGCCTGGATTAATCCGTACCGGGCACAGACAAAGGGTACGACGGCGTTGTCGCCCAAGCATCCGTATCGTGCACATCCGGAACTGTTTGTGAGCTACAATGGACAGTTGTATTTCGATCCAGGGTATCCAGAGTCGCGCAAGTATATCTGCAAGATAGTACGTGACATCGTATCGCGTTATGATGTGGATGCCATACACATGGATGATTATTTCTATCCGTATCCTAATCCGGGAGAAGAGTTTCCAGACCAGCTCAGTTTTGCCGGATATGGCAGAGGATTCAGACAGAAGGCTGACTGGCGCCGGGATAATGTGAATGTATTGATCAAGGAGCTTCATGAGACGATTCGTGAGTGCAAGCCTTGGGTGAAGTTCGGGGTTTCTCCTTTTGGTATTTACCGTAACCGCAAATCGGACCCGAACGGAAGCGATACCAACGGACTGCAGAATTACGATGACTTGTATGCAGACGTGCTGTTATGGGTAAACAACGGATGGGTGGACTATAACATCCCACAGATATACTGGGAAATAGGACATCCGGCAGCCGATTATGAGAAACTGATCCGCTGGTGGGCCAAGAATTCGGCTGCACGCCCACTCTTTATCGGACAGGATGTGGTGCGGACAGTGACAAAGGCTGATTTACAGAATCCGGCACAAAGTCAGATTCCAGCCAAACTGAATCTGCAGCGCTCACTACCTGCCGTACAGGGTAGTTGCCAGTGGTATGCAGCTGCTGTGGTGGAAAACAAAGGTAACTACCGGGATGTGCTGACCAATGTCTATCATAAGTATCCGGCCCTGATTCCGACTTCTCCGTTTATTGACGACAAAGCTCCGGATAAGGTGAAAAAGGTGAAACCAATATGGACGGAAGATGGATATATCTTGTTCTGGACGGCTCCTAAGGCAAATAAAGAAATGGATAAGGCGGTTCAGTATGTAGTGTACCGTTTTGACCGGAAAGAAAAGGTGAATCTGGATAATCCGTCGCACATTGTGGAAATTACGCGCAACACATTCTACAAATTGCCGTATGAGGACGGAAAGACCAAATATACTTACGTGATTACAGCACTCGACCGGCTGCATAATGAATCGAAGGCAGTAAAGAAGAAAATCAAGCTGTAACGGGCTGACAATGAACGGATATACAAGGGCTACTCTCCTAACCCAGAGAACAGGACAAACCTAGAGAACAGGAACCACTGAAAAAATCCTTTCTCTGATTTCTGATTGACTGAAATCTGTCGTACGGAAAATTTGTCAGAAAAGAATCCAAAGGAAAAATCCCGGAAGATATCAAACATAAAGAAAGGCATGTGAAATAAGCGAAAGAGGCTTAGTCACATGCCTTTCTGCTTTATCCCCCAGAGCAATGGCAGTATTTGACGGTCTTCATCTCAAGGAGAAGCGTTTATGCTGTCTATAGGCTAAACAGTTTATACCGTCATATCGCGCTATGCCACTACATAAGAAGGATAAGAACAACAAGGAGGATAAGAATAAAAATGAGGCCACCTTATCACTAAGACAGCCTCACAGGAGTTTTAATTTGATCAATAACAAAAATACTATAAAATGATACGACAAAGCCAGCTTTTCACAAAGGTGTCTCCATCGCTATTCTTTAATTGATTAACAATAAAAAGAATACTATTAAAACAAAGAGTGAACCTTACGCTTAAGGCTACTCATTCAAGGAATCTTCAACTTATTCAAATGAAAGTATTATATTTCAGCAGTAATTTCTTTCTTATGTTTCAACTATTGACTTTAAACGGTTATATTTTCCGTTTCAGTTCAAAAGCCAATGCTTGACTATCCTGTAACGGAAACGGGAAATATAAAGTTAAAGTTCAAGCGGGGGACAAGCCCCCACTTGAATGAGTATAAAAGTATAAGACAAAATTACTTCACAGTTACATTAACTGTAGCAACCTTAGTACGGTTCAGTTTATCTGTAACGGTCAGTTTAACCTGGAATGTCTTCGCTTCCGGTATCACAGTCTGATTTTTACGCTGGATTTTAACTTCTCCGTTTACAAATGTAGTTGATGTCAACTCGATGTATTCAGCAACATCCTCACCTACCAATTCAAGTCTATGACTTGCAACACGTGCATCACTCAATTCGTATGCCTTATTGTTGTAGTCAGTAAACTTAAGGTCTGTTGTTTTCAGAGTAGCCTTATTGTCTTTGTCAACAGTCAGGCTGAAACCTTCCTTAGCAAGAGTAATGTTACCGTCTTCAATCTGAGAACGGAATTCAACTGTAAACTTATCAGTTGTCTTGTTCAGGTTCGTATTGTTGAACGGTCTGTAAGAAACCTCAACGTTACGTGGCTTGTTGACATCTGAGTTGGTAAAGGTAGCCTCACTCTTGTTGCCAGGAGTCTGGAACCAGTAAGCATTTTCAGCAGCATATGTAACATAATTCCATTCACCATTACCGAAGGTATGCAACTGACGCAAATCATACTTCTTAGTAGCACTTGTTACCAACGGATATGCTTTAACAGCATCGCCATCGAAGTAACCGTCAACACGGTTGAATGTATAAGCATCCGGTCCGGTAATCAAAATATCAAACTTGATATACTTCACTTCAGCAGTTCCAGTCATGTTAATGCACTTAACGGTAGCTTCAATCGGTTCTGCGAACAACTTGCTGTTATCGAAGTCCATAGACAAAGAATACTTCTCATATCCCTGTACTATAGTCTTGCTCAACAATGGTGTACCTAAGATAGCGTTCAGGTTTACATTACCTACCGGCTGACCATCGACAGTTACATTGCTGTTCTTAAATTTGTATTCCACAGAAGTAATCTGGAAGTCCTTCAAAATATCAAGATATTCAGTCTGATCAGGGAAGTCAACAGTAACTCTATGTATACCAGCGTCAGTCATCTTATGGTTAAATGCCGGAATTGAGATTTCAGAAGAAGCCTCAGCTACGATATTCATCTGAATAGGAGTACCGATGGCTCCGTCCAATCCCAAATAGCCAAATGACACAGAAGTAATATATTGAGATCCGGTAGCTTTTGTAAAGCGTACGAAGTTTTCGCCGATAACTACACCGTCTCTATTTAACTGAGCCTGGTCATCCCTTGTAGCAAAGAAGTTGAAATCTGCCACTTTCAGATTTTCTGCCTGTGCACCGAAGAGCATATTCTTCAAGGTTTCCCAAGAAATATCTTCACCCACTTTTACAGTTACAACCGATTCATGAGCAGGAACATTAGTCCGTTCTGCAGTCATCTTCACTTTGATATTGAAGGCAGAAGATACCAATGGAGCATTGTCTTTTTCAGGACCACAAACTGTAGTCTGCAAAGCAAAAGCAGTATTCGGATCGTATACAGGAACCTGTGTACCGTTTACATCCAGTTGCAAATCCCAGAATCCCTGGTTTTCGCTAGCAGCACGAGTCAGTGCACCATCAGTTTTGTTTTTGCCAGTAGCGGTAGCAGTAAAGATTTCCTGTCCTTTAGAGTTGGCAAGTTTGAATTTATACAAGCTGGCATCTGCACTCAGCGGATTAACCTGCGCAACCAGGCTGGCAGATTTAGACATCAGAATTTCTCCCGGCTGATGAGTTACACCGTTGAATTCAACCGGCTGAGAACCTTCAACTGAACCGTAATAAATGGTTACTTCAGGTGCATCCAGTCTGTTTCCATCAAGGCTGTACACATCTAAAGAAGAAATCTGTGCAGTCTTAGGAAGGATGATTGTTGCAAATTCACCCGGTTTCGGTTTGCCGTTTTCATCAGCAACTACCATGTGCAATTCCCAGTAAGCCTTAAATTCTACTACGTAAGAAGCAGTACCTGTAGCTGAAATACCTGTTGACACATACTTTTTCTCATTGATGTCCCAAACTTCCCAGATACCTTCTTCATTGATCTGTGGAGATTTACCCGGTTCACCGGCAGGACCAACAGGACCTTGAGCACCGTCATTACCGTCTGCTCCCGGCTTGCCTTCCGCAATTACACCACTGGGATGTTTCTGACCATCCGCATCAATCATCACCCATTCTTTGGTTTCTTCATCGATTACCCAAGTAGCTCCGTTCTTACCATCGGCACCATTTGTTCCATCGATGCCGTCTTTACCATCGGTACCGTTCTTGATTTCCAAAGTACTACCGTCTGACAATTTCAGAATGTAACCATCCTTTACCTGATTCTGGTCGAAGCTGACAATCCATTTGCCTTCTGCAATTTTCTTTTGCAAATCGGCAATAGATGCTTCAACCGCAGCAACCCGGTCGTTCAAAGAATTAATGTCGTCATCATAATCCTTACATGATGACATCACTCCAGAAGAAAGCAGCGCTGCACCAAAAAGGAGTGAGTTCGTAAACTTTTTGTTCATAAACATTTAATTTATAAATTTATAAATAATGCGAACCAACAATAAACAGACTTCATCGTGATTCATTTGTTAAATAATTTCTATTTATCAATTTGTTATTTCCTCAATTTTCTCCTGTAAACAGCAAGGTTTCTCTCAGATACTATTATATAATAGAGCAATATCCCCCACCTTACATCATCTCCGGAACTTACTGTCAAGGCTTTTACAAACCTATCCGATTACATTTCAGGAAAAATAACATCCCATTTTACATACTATATATCAATCAGTTGCTTAATAGTATTCTGTAAACAAAACAAGATATTCATTGCAAAAAGGAAAGGCCTTTAATATAATCAAGCCAAGTTCTTTCATCCTAAAAACAGGTATCAACCCTTAAATCTTAAAGAATGATACCAACTACTAATACTTCTGAATCCTTCAATCATAATATACCCTTTCATTGTTTTTTTATAACTTAGCTACATGAATGATTAAAAAACGATGCAAATATCAAGCATTTATTTGAAATAACAAAATATTTAATTGATTTTTTTCTAGTTTTTGTATGGATATAATTGAAAGACTACAAAAAATAATTGAACATGAACAACTTAGCATACCAGCTTTCGCTAGAAAAATTGGAGTTGTAGACCAAACAGTTAGAGGTATCGTTGTACAAAAAAGAAACAAACCGGGCTTTGATATGCTGGTGAAGATACTTCAAACATTTGATTGGCTCAACGCAGAATGGCTGATTACCGGAAAAGGAGAGATGGAAAAGGCAGAATCCGTCGCAAATCCGGATGATTTACAACAATTAACTGAACTTATAAAATATTTACGTGAGAAGGATGAGAAAATAGAGAAGCTGATTGAAGAAAAGACCGAATGGAAAGTTAAATTTAATCTGATAGCCAAACAACTGGAAAACGACATACGGTCCAGTAACGAAAAAATGATTACCAGATCCAGATAACTGAAATAAAGATTCTGAATAGACTGGTCATTCAACAAAATAAATGCCCTGAAATAGCGTAGATAATCTGCTATTCCAGGGCATTTACTGTTCTTTACAGAAAAACACATCTACATACCGATAAACCAGATGATATACTAAAGTGCTGCGCATGAGTCTCCTCACAAAATGAAAAACTCTCCAAGCATATGTTTGTACCATACCACTTGGAGAGCCGTTTTTTATATCAGCGGGCAGACATTATACATGTCATTGCCCATAAACAATCTTTTACAAAAAACTACTACCTTCTATTTCTATCTTACCATTAATTCTGCGACAAATCAACAGCATAGTTCGCACGTTTGCCAGAAGGATAGATACCTGTCATAAACAGTACCTGATCAGGTGACTGAGAAGCAGCCTTCATCACATCCTCCAGATCTTGTACAGATTTCAACTGTTTGTTATTGGCTTTCAGAATGATGAATCCCTTACGAATACCGCTGTCGGCCATACGACCTTCCGTAACTCCCGTAACCTGTACACCGTATCCCAGGTTCAACTGCTCTTTCAGTTCCTTAGGCACTTCACGGAAAGCAGCACCCAGCAACTGCATGTCGGCATTCTTCACAATCTTGGTATTTCCCTGAGCATTTTTCAGTGTGATAGTAAACTTCTTCTCACTCTTGTCACGCCATACCTTCAGCGTAATCTTGTCTCCCGGACGGAACTTAGCCAACGATCCCTGCAATTCAGCCATCGTCTTCACCTTCTTGCCGTTGATTTCCATGATGACGTCATTTTCTTTCAGTGTTCCGGCTGCAGAACCACCTTCAGTAACTTCTACTACCTGTACACCTTCATTCACACCCAGTTCACGCTGTTCCTTACGGATTTCATCCGGATAAGTTTCATTACCCATATCACGTCCGGCAATGCCCAGCAACGCACGCTGTACTGTACCATACTGTTTCAAGTCGGTAATCACCTTCGTCATGATATTGGTCGGAATTGCAAATCCGTATCCTGAATATGCTCCTGTAGGAGAAACCAGCATGGCGTTGATACCTACCAGTTCACCTCTTGCATTTACCAAGGCACCTCCACTGTTACCCTGATTGATGGCCGCATCTGTCTGAATGAACGATTCTACTCCGTTAGCACCCAGTCCACGAGCCTTCGCACTGACGATACCTGCCGTAACAGTAGATCCCAGGTTAAACGGATTACCTACCGCCAATACCCATTCACCTACCTTCAAGCGCTCTGAATCACCCACCGGAATTGCAGGAAAATCATCTCCTTCAATCTTCACCAGTGCCAAGTCGGTAGTAGGGTCAGTACCAATCACACGTCCCTTCATCTCACGGCTGTCATGCAATTTCACGGAAATCTCATCCGCTCCGTCAATCACATGATTATTGGTTACAATATATCCGTCTTTCGAAATAATCACACCCGACCCGAAACCTCTCTGCTCAGGAGTCTGCACCTGCTGTCTGCGGCCACGGCCATCTCCGAAGAAAAAGTCAAATATATCCGGTTGCGTCTGGATTGTCTGTACCTTGCTGCGCTGAACTGCCATGATATGTACCACAGAGTTCAACGAACTCTCTGCAGCCTTGGTCAAATCAACCGGTTGCATGCTGGATGCATCCAGCGCAGCGAACCGTGCCGGTGAAGCCGCCTGAAATTCATCGTAGAATGAAGTAGCCTTATCTTGTTCCGGCTGCATCAGAGCATATGTAGTAACTCCTGCCACTCCTGCGCTAACAGCGATAACCGCCGCGGTACCCACTGCCAATTTAGTTATCTTTTTCATAAGCCTATATGGTTTAATTTGTTAATTTCACGTTTTGTTTAACATTTCATTTGCTAAAGTATAACAAATTCCATACGGTTGTACTTCACACATACGCTTTTTTCCCTCTTTTAACAATGAAACAAGAAGCATTAACCGCCATTAACGGCACAGACTGACAATTTTACATTCATTACCAGTCACTTTGCCAAACCTGTCAGATATATTTCCGAAAACCTTATCCGACTTTCGGTTTATTTATGTACCTTTGCGGCAAAAGCAGTTGGTCGGTCTGTCGCTGGTAGTATATACAAGAGGAAAGTCCGGGCAACGCAGAGCATCCTACTTCCTAACAGAAAGCTATCCGCGAGGGTAGAGTAATGTAGAAGAAAATAACCGCCCCCTCCACAAGGAGCGGCGGCAAGGGTGAGAAGGTAGGGTAAGAGCCTACCAGCTGCCTGGTGACAGGCAGGCTGTACATCTTAGGAGTTGTAAGGTCATGTAAACCGGCATCAACGAGGGTTGCTCGCCCCACGTCGGAGGGTAGACCGCTAGAGCCTGTCGGTGACGGCAGGCGTAGATAAATGACAGACACTCTGTAACCCAGAGTACAGAACCCGGCTTATAGACCGACTGCTTTTTTTCATCAAAACTCACACCTATGAACCACACCATCAAGCATTACATTCATTTCCTCACCGACGAGATATGGAGAATCACTCCCGATGAGGTGTCCCCTCTCCGCTTCCGGTTATACTCTTACCTGAAAGTAGTCATGCTGTCCATCAGCCGCTACGAAGAAGACCGTATCCAGGTACGTGCATCAGCGCTCACCTACAGTACCTTGCTTTCCATCATCCCGATACTGGCCATTCTTTTCGCCATAGCCCGGGGCTTCGGCTTCGATACCATCATCGAAGAACAGTTGCGCCAGGGAATGACCGACCAGCAGAGCGAACTCATCCTCACCTGGATTAAGTCGTACCTCAAGCATGCCCAAAGCGGAATCTTCATCGGCATCGGTCTGATTATGTTGATGTGGAGTATCCTAATTCTGACTGACAACATCGAACGGAGCTTCAATGCCATCTGGCAGATTAAGCGCCCGCGTACCGTATTCCGGAAAATCACCGACTACTTTTCCATGATTCTTCTGCTTCCCTTGCTGATTGTAATCTCCAGCGGACTGACGATATTCATGACCACCTATATAAAAGACATGGAAAACTTCCTGTTGCTGGCTCCCATCATGCAGTTCCTGGTCAGCCTTGTTCCCTACGCACTCACATGGGGAATGTTTATCGGACTTTTCATCTTCATCCCCAACACGAAAGTCCAGCTGAGACATGCCTGCATTCCGGGCATCCTGGCAGGAACGGCCTTCCAGGCATTCCAGTACTTCTACGTCAACAGCCAGATATGGATTTCAAACTACAATGCCATCTACGGAAGCTTTGCAGCCATCCCCATGTTCCTGCTGTGGACCCAGATATCCTGGACCATCTGCCTCTTTGGAGCCGAAATGAGCTACGCCAGCCAGAACCTGGACTCTTTCGATTTTCGGAAAGAAACCGCACACATCAGCCGGCGCTACCACGACTTTTTCTGCACCATCATACTGTCTGCCATCTGCAAGCGTTTCCAGCAAGACCAGAAGCCATATACCTCCAAGGAACTGAGCCGGGAGCTGCAGATACCCATCCGGTTGACCAAAAAGATATTATACGAGCTGCAGGACATCAGTCTGATTTACGAGACCATCAACGACGACAAGGAAGATACCGCCTACCTCCCGGGAATGGACATCAATCAGTTGAGTGTAGGAGTGCTTCTGAACAGACTGGATGCAGCCGGATCGGAAAAATTCAAAGTCAACTTCAAGCAGCACATGCAATCGTGGGATATCCTGGTAAAGAGCCGCAACGAATACATCTACAAAAACAGCGAAGTCCTGTTAAAGGACCTGTAAAAACAAACCGCCCTGTCATCCACGCCATTCCAGGCACGATGACAGGGCGGTTCTTCTATTCATGAAAAGCCGGTCAGCAAGAAAGCTGCATCATACGGCTCAGATACTTGCCGATAATATCAAACTCCAGATTGACCACACTACCTACGGTAAACGTATGGAAATTAGTATGCTCATAAGTATAAGGAATAATAGCTACCTGGAACGTGTCCTGAGTAGGATTGCATACCGTCAGACTCACGCCGTTCACAGTCACTGAACCCTTGTCGACCGTAAAATATCCTCTCTTGGCCATTTCCGGATTAAACTCATACTTGAATGTGAAATAATGGCTTCCCTGTGCATCCTCTATTGCGATACAGGTAGCCGTCTGGTCCACATGTCCCTGTACGATATGTCCGTCCAGCCGTCCGTTCATCATCATGCTGCGTTCCACGTTCACCTTATCGCCCACTTTCAGCAAGCCGATATTCGAACGTTCGATTGTCTCCTTCATGGCAGTCACCGTGTACGTACCGTCCTGAATGCTTACCACGGTCAGGCAAACCCCATTGTGTGAAACACTCTGGTCAATCTTCAGTTCATCCACAAACGAGCATTTCAGCGTCAAATGCAGATTTTCCTGTTCCTTTACGACCTTTACTACTTCCGCGTATTCTTCTACTATTCCCGAGAACATATTACTGTATTTTATTATTTTATATAATTAATGATTCAATGATTTCGCTTCCGGTATCGGATGACTCCATACCACATTTCCTTCCGAGTCGACCACCGAAATCGTTCCTCCGGCATACTCTTCCGTATAGCTGTTTCCCTTTTTCAACATGTCTTCCGCCATATGGATAGCCTTATCCTCTGTTTTCAGAAAAAAACCTTTATGATCAGTAGATTCACCGTCTGTAAAATAAATATCATAAGTTTTCATTTCCATTCTATACTTTCTGTTTTGCAAGCGCAAATATATATCAAAGTCCAGAATAACGGATAAAGAAACACATAAAAAAAGAGAAGCCGGACGATTCCGATTTCTCCTGAAGAGCGGAAAACGAGACTCGAACTCGCGACCCTAACCTTGGCAAGGTTATGCTCTACCAACTGAGCTATTTCCGCATATCTTACAACCGTTTTCCCGATTGCGAGTGCAAAGGTAATACATTTTCTGAAACTCCCAAAATATGAGAGCACTTTTTGCAATAAAATTTTCAGAAAATTGATTTTTGCTCTATTCCATACTACGTTTTCATCTCCAAAACGACAAAGAATTAAAAGATAAAACACTAGTTATCAACTATATACGATACTCACCAAGATTTACAGGCCTTATTTCTCAAAAATTTCTGCAACAGCACTGTTTTTTCAATCTGCCAGTTGCAATCCTCCTACAACCGGCAGATATTATCTTTTTTCCGCTTAGCACATTCTGTCTCTATAATCCTCGTAGGTGAAATTCTTATAGATTTCCAATTCCCCGTTCATGTGAGACAAGGCCACCGACGGATGATGAATACCATTAAACATATTGGTCTTAACCATCGTATAATGTATCATATCCTCAAATATGATCCGCTCACCCACCTGCAGTTCATGATCGAAGCGCCAGCTTCCCATATAGTCCCCGCTCAGGCAACTGTTTCCGCCCAGGCGATATACGTGCATGTCAGGAGTAGCCTCCTTCACCGCATCTGCCGGAAGTGATTCCGCATTACGCACGCGAGGCTGGTAAGGCATTTCCAGGCAGTCGGGCATATGACAGGTAAAACTCACATCCAGAATAGCCGTACGGATACCGCGGCTTTCCACGATATCCACCACAGAAGCCACTAGCGGACCGGTCTGCCAGGTAAATGCCGATCCCGGCTCCAGAATAATCTGCAAGTGAGGATAACGCGCTCTAAGCCCCTTCAGCAAGCCAATCAGATGCTCCACGTCATAATCCTTTCGGGTCATCAGATGGCCTCCCCCCAGGTTCAGCCATTTAATCTGGGAGAACCAGCGTGAGAACTTGCTCTCGATATGCTGCAACGTACGCTCCAGTTCGTAAGAGCTGGACTCACAATGACAATGACAGTGGAATCCTTCGATTCCTTCGGGAAGCACCTCCGGGAGCAAATCGGCCGTTACCCCGAAACGCGTTCCCGGTGCACACGGATTGTACAGTTCCACTTCCACTTCCGAATACTCCGGATTGATGCGCAATCCACACGACACCGGCTCGTTCCAGGCCTTTGTCTGCGGATAAAAACGTTCGAACTGAGAAAGCGAGTTAAAGGTAATGTGACTGCAATATTTCAGAAACGCCGGAAAATTCTGTGCAGTGTACGCCGGCGAATACGCATGCGCCTTGCAGCCGAACTCCTCGAAAGCCAGACGGGCCTCATACTCCGAACTGGCCGTAGTGTGACAAATGTACTCACGGAAAATCGGGAACGACTTCCACATGGCAAAGGCTTTAAACGCCAGAATAATCTCCACACCGGCTGTATCTGCCACGTGCTTGATCAGGCTCAGATTCTTCCTGAGCAGTTCCTCCTCCATCACATAACAGGGAGAAGGGATTTTAGACAAATCCAACATATTCAATTATTTACTTTATTTTACTCATTATCAGTACAAAGCGGAGCTCCCTGAATAACTCAGACATTCCCGGCAGCCACATTATTCCTTCAAATATGACACTCTACTCCGTAAACCCATTTAACCAATCACTTTAAAACGGGCAAACTTCAGGAGCAGCTGTTTCTCTCCGGCATTACGGAAACGGACCGTAGCCTTCCGGTTGTCACCCGTTCCCTCCAGACGGAGAATCTCTCCCACACCAAAGCGCTCATGCTCAATCTGGGCACCGACCGACAAACCATCCTGTCCTCCTGCAGCAGACGGAGACGCAGCCAGTCCCGACTCCTCAGCCGGTACAATTTTCCGAAGCTTACGCGGCGGAGCCGGTTTGACAAACTTCACAGGCTCTTCCGGCATCGGGCCTCCATCGAACATGGAAGGACCTTCCTCGCGATACGAACGCTCCTCTCTTTCCTCTCTCCATTCCCTGCGAAAGCGAGCTGCTCTTTCATCCACCTTACGGGCTACGGTAGCTTCCTGCGGCCAGTTCAGGTAACGCTCTTCAATGTCTTTCAGGAAACGGCTCGGACGTCCCAACTCCATTGTTCCATATTTATAGCGGGATTTGGCATACGACAGGAAACAGTGCTCCTCGGCACGGGTAATGGCCACATAAAACAACCGGCGCTCCTCCTCCAGCTGACGGTACGAATCCACACTCATCAAACTGGGGAAAAGATTTTCTTCCATACCCACTACGAACACATTCTTGAATTCCAGTCCTTTGGCAGAATGAACCGTCATCAGGGTAATCTTCGGAGCTTCCTCTTCCCCGCTTTCGTCCTGATCAGTCAGCAGGGCAATTTCCGAAAGATAGTCGCTCAACAACACATGCGAGTTACCTTCCTCCCGCCGAGTCGCACAGAAATCATGCATACCATTCACCAACTCCTCTATATTTTCCTGCCGGCTCAGATTCTCAGGAGAGCGGTCCTGACAAATGTCCCTCATTATTCCAGACTGGCGCACGATGGCCCCTCCGATTTCATAAGCATCTTCCGTAACGGCCATCTCAATAAAGGAAGCCACCAGCGAACGGAACCCCTGCAACTTTGCCGAAGTCCCCTTGTTCAGTTCCACTCCGTATGTAAGCGGCTCTTCCAGCACCGTCCACAGACTCACCCGGCAACGGGTTGCCGCCTCCGTAATCTTGCCCAACGTCGTAGCCCCGATACCACGGGCCGGATAATTGATTACCCGTTTCAGCGCCTCCTCATCATGAGGATTCACCGCCAGACGGAAATAGGCAAGCACATCCTTTATCTCCTTACGCTGATAGAACGACAGTCCCCCGTAAATACGGTAAGGCAGTGTACGCTTACGCAAGGCCTCCTCAAAGATACGGCTCTGCGCATTCGTACGGTATAGAATAGCGAAGTCATCGTAGGTATATCCCTGACGCAGATGCATCTGTATGATTCTGTTGGCCACGATTTCTCCCTCTTCCACGTCACTATAGGCAGAGAGCACCGTAATCGGTTCACCCGGATCCTTTTCCGAGAATACCTCTTTCCGGATCTGCTCACGGTTCTTGGCAATCAGACTGTTGGCAGCCTTCACGATGGCCTGTGTAGAACGGTAATTCTGTTCCAGCTTGAACAGGCGCGCATCCTTATACGACTTCGTAAAGTTCAATATATTGTCAATATTCGCTCCGCGGAAGGAATAAATGCTCTGCGCATCATCTCCCACCACACAGACACGCTGGTACTTCTCCGTCAGCTGCCACACGATACGGTGCTGCACAAAGTTGGTATCCTGATACTCATCAACCAGCACATAATGGAACTGCGAGGCATAGCGTTCACAAACCTCCGGATGCTTCTCGAACAGCAGATAAGTATTCACCAGCAAGTCATCGAAGTCCATTACTCCTCCTTGCCGGCAGCGTTCCCAGTAACGCAGATAAATATCCCGCATGGCCGGCATCTTGGCAGCACGGTCACTCTCAAAAATTTCCGCATTGGCCGCATAGGCCTCCGGCAATATCAGATGATTCTTCGCATTGCTGATTCTGCCCAATACAGTCCCCGGCTTATACGTCTTGTCATCCAGCTTCATCTCCTTGATGATTGCCTTTATCAGACTTTTCGAATCATCCGAATCGTAAATGGTAAAATGAGCCGGAAAACCGATAGCCTCAGCCTCGGTACGCAAAATCCGTGAAAAGATAGAATGAAAAGTACCCGTCCACAGGTATCGGGCACGTTTCTCCCCTACCTGACGGGCAATACGGGCTTTCATTTCACGCGCAGCCTTATTGGTAAACGTAAGAGCCAGAATGTTCCAAGGCTCGTACCCCTGTTCCAGCAAATAGGCAATTTTATAGGTCAGCACACGGGTCTTTCCCGAACCAGCTCCCGCTATCACCAGCGAAGGGCCTTCGTTGTACAACACGGCGGCACGCTGACTTTCATTCAATTCGTCCAAAAAATCAACCATCAATTTATTAATATAAGGAGTTAAGACTATCTGTTTAACAATTGCATCTCTCCAGATTCCGGTTTACCACACATTTTTTCAATCGGCAGCAAAATTCAGGAATTTGTCCCTGTATCCCCTCTTCCGATGAGCTTTAATCAAGGGCAGAGGCTGTCAAACAGGAATTTATCCTTTCCCAACCGGCATCCGGAATCACTTCCGCAAAGATACTCATTTATTGTAAAAACTGCGTTCTGCTAATTTTTTTTCTGTTTTTTTCGAAAAACATTTGCATATTCAAAAATAATGCGTACCTTTGCATCGCTTTTGAGAAACAAAGCAACTCCAAAAGGAGTTTTGGAGAGGTGGCAGAGTGGTCGATTGCGGCGGTCTTGAAAACCGTTGTACTGCGAGGTACCGGGGGTTCGAATCCCTCCCTCTCCGCTGAAAAGGTGTAAATCAAGCATTTGCGAGATTTACACCTTTTTTATTTCCAGGAATTAAGATACCAGGAATAGAAATCAATAATCTTTATTTTGCCAGACTGATTTTTTCTTCCATTGTATCAACTGGATTTCACCTAGGGAAAAACTAGATATATTAAAAAGTACCGAAGTAAATTTCCCCAATATTTTATTGATTTTCACTTGTATATTACAACCCAAATAAAAGTAAGACCATGAACGAAATGAAATTGATGATGCATCTGCATCGTAACAATAAAAGACAAGGGCCTGGCAGTGAAGAAGCTACCAGACTTGCAATTACACTGGCTAATATCGATAAAGAAAAGACTTACAAGATAGCTGATATAGGATGTGGAACAGGTGCACAAACCTTTACGTTAGCCAAAGAACTGAAAGGAGAAATCATAGCAGTCGATCTATTCAACGAATTTCTCGAGAAATTGAAAGAAACCAGAGAAGAAGCCATTGCAAACATCATTCCGATGTCCGCATCCATGGACAATCTACCCTTTCAGCAAGAAGAGTTTGACATCATTTGGTCTGAAGGTGCAGTTTATAATATGGGGTTCAAGAATGGCATAAATTATTGGAAAAATTTCCTCAAACCGGGCGGAATATTGGCTGTATCAGAATTGTCATGGACAACCAACAGACGTCCGGAAGAACTTGAAGATTTCTGGAATGGAGAATATTCCGAAATGGATACCGTATCCGGAAAAATCAGCGTGCTGGAAGAAGCCGGATATAAGGTTCTCGGACACTTTATTCTTCCTGATAACTGCTGGCTCGACAATTATTACTATCCTCTCTTGGACAGTCACAAGGACTTCCTGAAAAAATTCGGCAATGATGAAACTGCCAGAATGATAGTTGCAAGAGACATACAAGAAGCAGACTTATATAAGAAATACAAGGATTATTACAGTTACGGCTTCTATATTGCTCAGAAATTATAATTTATAATACAGAATATGATTAATATACATCCTATCTTCAGCAACAAAAAGCAATATCTCGATTTACTACTCCTTGCCGATGAACAGGAATCTATGATTGACCGCTATTTGGAGCGTGGAGATATGTTCGTCCTGACTGACAACAATGAGGTCAAAGCGTCATGCGTTATCACCGAAGAAGACAAGGGTATCTACGAAATCAAAAATATTGCGGTCTATCCACAGTTTCAGCATCAAGGATACGGTAGAAAGTTGATATTCTTTCTTTTGGAGCATTATAAAGACCGATGTCATACAATGCTTGTCGGGACCGGAGACTCTCCTGCGACCTTGTCTTTCTACAAGAAGTGCGGATTTATATATTCACATCGTATACCTGATTTTTTCACTGATAATTATGATCATCCGATTTTTGAAGAGGGTAAACAATTAAAGGATATGATTTACCTGAAAATCAGTAAGAGCAGATGATTACTTGCCATAGAACAGCAAGGCCGTTTTAAGTTTTTAAGAAATATTGCAATTACCCTTGCATGAAATTGCTATTTTATCCTTACCTTTCCAGAAGAAAGACAATAACATATATATATTATAAATAAAATAATAATGAAGAAGTATATTAAAACAGTCTTACTGGCGCTCATAAGTATTATTTTAGTGAACTGCGACAAAAAAGAAGAAGCTACCGATAAAGTTGAAACAATAAACATGTATGTATCTGCAGAAACCGGTACATATAAGCCATGGGGTAGCGAGACTCCTGTAGAGTGTATGCTTGTCAAAGAAGAAGGTACATTGGAATATTCTCCGCTTGCCTTTGGAGGCATCGAGGGTTTCGATTATGTACACGAACACGAATACGAACTGGAAGTACGTAAAACCACCCTGGTTAATCCACCGGCCGACAGCCCAAGCACCACTTATACACTTCTTGCTATTATTCGTGACACACCTCTTACTACTCCCAAGCCGGAAGAACTGCCGGAAGAAGCTAAATTCAAACTCAAAATGGTGCAATTGAATCCATTTATGGATTTGGATACTCCGCTGGCAGCTCCCTTTGATTTTCTTACCTTCCGGATACTCGATCATAATGACAGGTATGTTTTCCCCGCCACACCCGACTTCTTGAAATATTATGATTTGATTGAGATGTCATCCCCGGCTTTACCTGATACTTATTGCGTATACCGGTACAGCGCTGACCAAGGAGGGACACAGAGAGAATTTACCGCTCAATGGAGTTCTTATTTTTATGAAAAATCTGACTTTCCGATTTCTCTTAAAGGATATAAAAACGGGAAATTGATTTACGAGTATTCCACAACTCAGTTGATGCGTGAACGTGATTTCCTTGGAGTGGACTGGAAGAATGGCAGTGTGGCAATTGCCAATCCGAAGACCAGCAGTATATATAATATCCTTGATACCCGTTATGAATTTCTACTGACAGATACTCAGAAAATCAATGAAACCTGTTATATAAAAATACAGGTATCCAGGACGTCAGACCTTACCGGTACTGAATATCTCAAGGCTCAGGAAGCTGGGTTAAGATGGCTGTTGAAAAAGCATCTTGGAGAAACCTCTTCACTCACTGCATCTGATTTCAAAACGCTTCCTGAGGGAACCGAAATTGTGGAGACCTATGAGAACAACACTACCCGCGTAGCCATTCTTCACCAAAGCGGCAATGACACACGTACAGAATGCTATTACGCCATCGCTGAATCCAAATAAATAAATGTTTATAAACCGGATACAATAAGTGAGAGACGCTGCTTGGTTATCGGCAAGCGGTGCCCCTCACTTATTTCTTTGTATCCATATTCACTCTCTTATTCTGTACGCGTAAATTCCGAAAGTTTTATAGAACACCCCAAGAACGGCCACTCCACATACACTTCATTGTCATCCCAATGCCTGGAAACAAGCAAATCCATTGACGGAGTAACACGAGACAGGAATCCATAAGCATCAATAGGAAGTTCATATTTCACAATACGGTCTTCCTCCTTAAAAAGAAGCGTCAGGCAAGTTCGGCTGACCAAGACATCAACCAGTGAATATTCATCCTCCAAATACATTCTTCCTCCCAGTCTTTCTGCCGCTTTTTGAAAAATTGCCTCACCTTTATTTTCATCCCACTTATTCAGTATTCTTGCCCATACTTTTTCATCCTTCTCAACGGGATATTCCACATCAATCATCTGCAACTCTTCCGACAGCCCGAACAAGTTTCCAGTTTCCGGATTCGGATTAAAAGATAAATTCTTCCTTCCATCATAATTGTAAAGATAAAAGCACCACTCCCGCTGCACCCCCACTCCTCTGCTAGCCTGCAGCACACAAGGGTCATCTTCTTTATCCAATGTCCAGAAAAACAACAGCATGACATCTTTAAGTCTGAAGGTTTCAATTTCTTTTTCAGCCTCCAGGCGCAAAGCCCAATAATGACCATTGGTGGCACGTGCAAGGTCCTGTTCTATAAGTAACCAGACTTCACTTCCGGGCGCATAAGATTCGCCCGGCCTCCTCCAGAAAGTCCTCTTTCCCCAATGAAACAATCTGCCACATTGACTGACCGTAGCTATATAATCGTCACTTGTGTAACACTTGAACAAGATTGTACAATTCAATATCACCTTCCACAGATTCGGTTCTACTTCCAGGGTTTTCAAATTCAAAGACGTTTCATGAATATCTGCCTTTTCCGGAAACAGATCCAGCAGCAAACTGTCCAATGCATCAATCAACAGGCAGAATGTTGCTTTCATATCTCCCGTATAAACATCTATCTTCCTGCAACGGATATAGAGCATGGTAACAATTCCCCAAAAGACATCAGGCTCATCCACCTTCATGTCTTTCAGATAAGGAACTTCCTTTTGCTGGAACTCCGGAGAAAAATAATCATAAGTATCGGTAATCAACGATATCATCAGCCCCTTTATCCATTCGGGATGCTCCCGGTTCATCTCAGGCAGTAATTTGTCAAAATAATATTTAGCTCCTTCAAAAATACGTGCCAAGTCGTATAGCATACTATCCGACATACAGTATACATCAATAACCTTATCCCAGATTTCATCAACGGTCTTTTCTTTGACAGTTCCCTCCATCAACCGGTAAATACCCATCTTCCCTTTGTAGCCTAGAGATGTCGCGAAAGCAGAATGAGATGGAGCAAATCCTCGGTTTTCAATAATACATTGCAAAATTTTCAATCGATCATTCATTTGGTATCAATTTAATCACACTTTGGTACTATGAAATTCAACACGCCCAAATTAAGGACAAAAGAGTGGGTTGTTCACTCAGTAATTATTAGTTTTGCATAGAAATTGAATGTAAAGGTAAAAAAACTCCAATAAATGAGCGTCATGTGCAAATAAAAAACATATCTTTGCAATATCAGGCAGGAGAAATAGCCTGATATTCATAGAAAGCGTTTTTTGCTTTTATCCTAAGAAACGAAATCGCCAAATTCAAACTCAGACGGATGAAAGAACATGACGCTCCTCTGTTTTGTATATGTAAGTGTACAGCCCATGCTGTATCCTCATAACAAGACGGCGTGGGAGTACTGTTTTTATTCATTTCTGAGTGGGGCGTTTGGCGATGCCTGTTTCTTGATGAATAACAGACAAGTCCTCACGCCTTTATTATTTTGTGAAATCTAATGCTGAATTCGGAGGACTTATAGGCGTATAAGGAGGAGCATTATGGCTTTACAATCACTGACCTCTATGTTTGAGCATAATCAAACTGCATTAAAAGAAAAATTAGAAGGATTGAAATTACCTTCGGATTCATCTAAAATACAAAACATCATCAATGCTTATCTGAATGAGATGTTTGATAACGAAGGGGATTTCCGGCAAAGTCTTACACAATCTGAGGATTATATTTTGCAAGCAGCTTTGTCACTGTTAAATGCCCAACAATCAATAACCAGAGAAATGACTCCAAACATTTCTTTCCAGCAACCCAAAGAACAGCTACAACCTCAATCAAAATCAGGGTTAATGAAAGAACAATATCCACTGGCCTTGGTTGGTACAGCCATCGGAGGCACCTTAGGAGGTGCATTAATGGGCACATGGGCAGCCGTTTTTGGAGCTATAACCGGAACTGCAGTGGCATTATACTATGCTTCTACTCTTCCTCAGTCTTCCTCACCCCAAATGCCTGTAAAAATTGAAAAGCCGAAGCTGATTCAATCTGAATTGAATGTAGAACTGCTTTTGTCAATTATCAAGAACATTTGTACAAGCGTTGATTCATTAATTGATACATTCCGGTCACAGGTCAATCGGATAGTCCATAAATACGAGAATCAAGAGAAGCCCACATTGGAAAAAGAATATTACTTTCTGTTAGAGACCGTACAGTCTGTAATCGGATATAAACGCGCCCATAACAGCGATGAAAAATTCTTGCAGAAAATTCAAGAACGGATTGAAGACATGGCAGAAATTCTGGACAACTATAACCTTTCTGTAGTCGACTACACGGAAGAGCATAAAAATTGGTTTGATACCATTGAAAGTTCAAAGGTCACAGAGATTACACAAATATTACCGGCTATTGTAAAAAACAATCATACAGTACTGAAAGGACGTATTTTTATTCCAATCTCCAATCCAGCCTAATTTTCAAACAACATTTATAACCGAATTATGTACAGCAGCAACCCTATTAGAAATAAAATTTTACAGCTTATAGCTGAGTCTTCCTCAATTCCTAACTTGAATGAAGGATGTAGTATTACTTATGCCAATTTGAACCTGAACAAGTTGCAAGAAAAAATCCATTCATTTTTTCAAACGAACGTCAATTTTCACAATGTTGAATTCGCGCCTTCTGCAACCATCAGTCAAGTAGCAGATTATATAAAAAAGCGTTTGCCGGCTCACGCCACAAACTGTTTATATTCTCAAACAACAACAAAAAACCATAACAATCCTCAGAGTGAATTTACATCGCATAAAACAACGAATATGGAGAAACAAAAATATGAATATGTCATAGGTATAGATTTTGGTCATGGAGAAACATCCGCTGCCATCTGCCCTCTGCAATGGGATACTCCTGTCGAACAGTTAGATCCCGCCAAGGACCTTGAAATGGGAGGAAATAAAAAAGTAATACCCTCAGCCATTACTATCTTGGACAATGGAGTTGCTCAAATTGGAGATTCGGCTTTTAAACCAGAGAACTTACAACAAGCAGAAGTCCACATTTGCTTTAAAAAAGCCCCCCAAGACATCAATGGAAAAAATGAAAAAATAATGATGCGCTACATGAAGGAAGTGTACCTCCGCATCCGTGAGAATAATCCTGCTATGCTGACTGACAACAATCATTTAGTCTATATAGCAACTCCTTCCGGCTGGAATAAAAGCACTCAGAATTTATATTTACAAATGGCCAGACAAGCAGGACTTCCGATTGCCGGATTAACGAAAGAATCAAGAGCCGCTTTTGTCCGTGCCCAGCATGACGTAACCTCCGGAATTGGGAAATATATTGAAAAAGGGGCCGTGGTTTTCGATATGGGTTCAAGCACCCTGGACTTTACTTATATGAGTTCCAACAGAAAAATGATTGATCATGGTTATGATTGCGGAGCTTCATTCATAGAACAGGAGATTTTCTCAAAATGCAAGAATCAGTATGAATCTATACGCCATTTTGAGAAAAGACACCCACGGCTGATTCAATACCTTTTGTTTGAGGCTAGAAAAGTAAAAGAACAGATTTATTTCGACCCTTCATCTAGAGTGAAGAAATTCATTAACTTTGAAGAGTTTATTAACGATGAAGAATTCGAAGATGAGCGTTTTAAAATAACCTATCAGCCTGGGGAACTGAACTCTCTTCTTGAAAATATCGGCTACATCAGGAAAATAAAAGATGCTATACAGGATTTTCAATCCAATCACATCAATAATGCTCCTATCTATGGGGTATTTTTGACAGGCGGAGCATCACGAATGGATTTTATAAAGTCTCTTATAAGCAAATGCTGGAATCTTTCGGAATCTCAGATATACAGGGATCAGGACCCGTCATTAACTATTTCACAAGGTGTAGCTGAGGTTGCCCGTATGGACCTGCGGACAGAAAATATGGACCAAGGACTGGAAGAAGCCATCAATCAAGTACAAAATAGTGATGTAATTTATGACTCATTCATTGAAAAATTCGGCTATGCACTTTGGGACTGCATTACCGATGAAGTCAGGGGTTCAGTAATAGGTTTCAAAGAGTCATACACAGATTATTCTTTATACGATTTGCAGAGGTCCATCACAAGTAATGTACAGGAAGGAATAGAAAAAGTTATCCCGCAAATCAGTGACTTTATGCAAGAAGCGATATCGGAAAACACTTCTGAAATCCAGCAAAGAGTTGAAAACATTATTGCACACTATTCAAGGCAAGGAATGCAGATATCAAGACCAGAATTAAATATAAAAACACTTGATACCGGAAATATCAATCTGGACAATATATTAGATTCCATCTCAGAAAGCATTGCTTCGGAAAGTGAGAATTGGGGCGGTGCCATCGCAGGTGCTGCGATTGGCGGAGCCATTGCCTTTTTATTAGGAGGGCCTCTTGCATGGATCGTCGGTGGAGCAGCACTTTTAGGAAAAAAATTGTTCTTCAACAAATCTGAAGAAGAAAAGAGACATGATGCGATGATGAAAGACCTGGATATGGTTGAAAGACAAGAAGTATTTAATTCAATCAGTGACAAGTGGGAAGATATACTGGAAGACATCAGGAATTCTGTACATAACTCCATTTCGACCAATATGGAAATGAAGCAATCTATCCACCAATCCACCTATCAATTATTACAAAGTTATAAAGACAATCTGAAAAAAGCCCGAATTTTAATCGACTGAAAATATGGAAAATCAACTGCAAGCCTTAGAACCGGCCGCAAAGGTACTGGCAGCTACAGCCTTGTCACAATCGCTGTCATTCTGTACCGAGCGTAAATATTTGGAAAAGATTGGAAATAAAAGTTCAAATGAGATTTTCAGTCTTGAAGCCATTCCCAATACCTTAAAAGAGGAAGCCACATGGATTGAGATAAAGCAAATAGGGAAGCCGTTGGAAAACTCTGCCGAAAGCTGTTTCACTGCAATACAGAAAATATTATATTCTTGTTTCCTGCCGAAAGAAACCCAATTGCTGTTTTTAATTAGCGGAAATGGCGTGGAAAACAAGCTATATCTTGGTTTGCGTGCAATTGGAGAAGATGTACGCTCTAAAAGTATTGTCAAGTATCTGAATGAGTTTATCAAAGGTACATGGCCAGGGCTCCAAACGTGCATAGTACAAGAAACCGACAATTATCTGGTTTCATTAAAAAAAGACATAGCCAATGACTCTTTTGAATACATCTATGCCTTAACCGGAATACCTTCCATGGAAGGTCAATATAAGAATTTATACCCTGCCACCATCGATAAATTAATGGCTGGAATGAGCAAGAGCAAGCATTATGTCTATCTGGTGGTAGCAGATCCGGTGGAAACAAACGATACCGAATACATGCTTTATCAGTGCAGAGAGTTGAACGGACAGGCAGAGTCATTAAAGTCCATGAATGTAACTGAAAGTTTATCAAGAGGAACTTCTTCGTCTTTTTCAACCACACAGTCAAAAGGCTGGTCTACGTCTGAGTCCATTCAAAAACGGGATTTCTCCAAGGTAGGGAAATTGGCTTTGCAAGCCTCCGGGCTATCTCTTGCAGCTTCCTTCTTTCCTGCTGCACAGTCTGTAGTGGACGGTATGGCTGATACCAGCGGAGCATTATTGGAGGGAGCTGTCAAAATGTTAGGTCTTTCGGCTGCCGGAAGTTTAATCAGTTCATTAAGCCCGACAAAAACCACAAGCAGTACAACCTCCATAAATAATTCCACCAGTACTACCCATGGAACAAATGAAAGCCAGTCTCAAAGTTTGAGCCGCAATATTGTGAACAAACATATTGAAGCGGTATCCGAACACCTGTTTTATCAATCCAAACGTTTGGAAACAGGAAAAGCAGCTGGCCTATGGAAAGTGGGAGTTTATTTAATGGCCGAAAAGAAATCCGACATACAGGGAGCTGCTTTACAGTTGCGTTCCATATTGAGCGGGCAAGAGTCCATTTTTGAACCGATTCGTGTGCATGATATCTCCAGCATTATGGACGAGAGAGATAGAAGTTATGGAAAACCCCTGCGTGAAATGAGCTTTGCCCACTTGAGTGCACCGACTTTGATGATCAATACCCGAAACGGGAAGCGTTTTGAGCATCCTTTAGGAGAACATTATAAGGAATTGAAAACAGTGCTTACTACCAAAGAACTCTCCTACCTGGTAAACTTTCCTCTTCGGTCGGTACCCGGAATAAGTGTCATAGACAGTTCTCCGGAATTCAGTCTGAACCAGCCTGAAATCAGTCCGGAAGAGAAGGTCATTGATTTTGGAAAGTTATTATATGGAGGATCTGAAACGAATATTTCTTATAAATTACCCATCAATACACTATCCAAACACGTTTTATTATCCGGTATTAATGGAACAGGAAAAACAAACACCGTACAGGCAATATTAAATAATATGCCTCACAATATTCCGTTTTTAATTATCGAACCCGCAAAAACAGAATATGTAGATTGGGCGGTTGAATATAACAAACAACATCCCAATCATCCTATTTCCATCTTTATTCCCGGATGTAAATCTTATAAGGACAGGATTTCAAGAAAAGAAATACCTTTAAAGCCATTACGGATTAATCCTTTCGATATCGTCTGGTTAAGCAAGGAACAGGAGCCCAATGTCCTGACACATATCGACAGATTAAAATCAATATTTACTGCAGCCTTTCCTATGTATGACATACTGCCTGTATTGATGGAAGACTTAATATATACCGTATATCAGAATAAGACTACAGACTGGCTCAACAAAACTCCGGTTTATAATCAGACACTCCCTCCTACATTAAACAGCATGAGTCTGGCAGTCGATTCAGTAATAGGCAGGCGTCAATATGAAGAAAGGGTAGAACGCAACATGAAAGCTTGTCTGAATACCCGCATAGAAAGCTTGAAACGTGGCTGGAAAGGCGAGATGTTGAACACAACTCATTCTACCTCCTGGTACGAATTGTTTGATAGCCCTTGTATCATTAACCTTTCTTATGTGGGTGATGATGTCGATAAATCATTTTTTATGGCATTGATATTGCAGTTCCTTTATGAGTATTGTACGGCAAAAGCTGAATTAGGATTAGTCGATTTCAATGACAATGGCTGTGAACACATCACTGTGATTGAAGAAGCGCATCGGGTAATGACGAAATGTGAAGATCCGTCATTACCGCAATACAAATCTGCCATGATGTTCAGCAACATGCTTTCCGAAATCAGAGCGTATGGAGAAGGACTGTTACTGGTGGATCAAGTGCCTACACGCCTGATTCCGGATGCGATAAAAAACACCAATATCAAAATAACCCATCGCCTGGTAGCTGAAGACGATTGCAAAACTGTCGGAGAATCCATGGGTATCAGTAAAGAACAACGCATGATCATTCCGAAGTTAATGGTGGGTCAATGTATTATTTCCACCCCTCTATCTACTGATGAACATTGGGTTAAAGTCAATAAAGTCAAATAATAATGATAGAAGAATTTAGTGAAATCACGGAAAAGACCAGTTTTAAAGATACTGACGGTACTTTCAAACTGAATGATATACAGACAGAATATCTGAAGGAACTCAATATACCTTCCGATGTATGGAAAGTCATGACGAACGAACAACAATACCGGCAACTGGCCTTAATTACGGAAAGGTTCAATGAAATTAAGCTGCAACAAGATATTGAAAAAGAAGAAGTTTTAAAAGAATTGTATTCACCGGAAATGGTAGAGTCCTATAAACAACTGGAAGCACCACAGGATTTTATCCAGATAGAACAAATTTCGGATACATTGAGCGAATGCAAAGAATTACATCATGAATGCTGGCAGACTTTGGAATTATCGGAAAAAGTTTCTGTGCTGAATGAACTGGAGTGCAAAATAGCTGAGATAGAGCATCGCCCACCCTGTCCTGTCAGGGCGGTCAGCTTACCTCCGCATACATGGGGTGGATTTAATCCTGCCAACCAGTGCATCAATATCAATAAGGCTTATGTGGAGCATTCGGGGTATGACAGCGCAATGTTTAAAGAAGTATTGGATACACTCATACACGAGGGACGGCACGCTTATCAGCACTATAACGTAAATATTTGCGAGATACATCCCCGTCATAGTGAAGTTATGAGTTGGGCCGAAACCATGGATGGCGGGAAATGGGGATATTATGGAGATATAAGTACCCGGCTAGGACTTCGCCTCTATGAACAACAGTCCATAGAGATTGACGCACGTAATTTTGCAGCTGATGTATTGGATAAATTTGAAGAAAAAAGAAGGGCATGATGGAAAAAGAGGAGATATACAATGTATTGACAAAGCGCGGATACGATGAACGTACAGCAAGGTTACTTTCAGACGAACTCGCTAAATTGCAAAAACCACTTGACAAGCTTTGGGAAGCTTGGGTACAGGAACAGTTTAATGAAGACGACTGGGAAGTACAGGGATTTTCCATTTCTCAACTTAAAACAGAGTATCAGATGGACTATCCGGCTGCTTTATTGACGATGGAATGGTTGATTGAAGAGCCTGAGAAAGCGATTAAAAGTTTAAGAAAAGGAATAAAATAATTATACGATATGTCTGCATTCTTATTAACAGCAAAAGTGAATATACCTTTAGGGAGCAATATGAGAATAGAAAAAGGACAAATGTTTGAAGTCAATTTACCATTCGGGCATCTTCCGTTTGACTCCATTGACAGCAAAAGCAGGGTTACAAGAATCCTGGAGTTGCAAGGTTTTGACATAAAAGGCCACGAGAGTATATTAAGTGGGGGATTCTTTGAATATAAAAAATTATAGTTCAAACACCTATACAGGAACCTTACCGGACATGTAAAAGGCACTATAAGACAAGGTTTCTGACTTATCCTTGAAACCGATACTTTAAGCGGATTCTCCTACAGATAAGACAGAAAAGAGAAACATTCCATCTCATATAGAAGAGTTTGCCGCCCTAATTTCAGATTTTCTTCAACCCTGATACGGAGGTTGTAGAACCTCCGTATCAGGGTCTAACAACCCCGCCATGAAGGTTGTACGACCTCCGCGGCAGGGTTCAAGTACCCATAACCAGACCGGACAATAGCAATGACTGCCGGACATAAAAAATACGCTGTATGATTCCAAAACCACAAACATACAGCGTATTTTATTTTCTTTGTATTCTATTTTCCTTCCCTTACTTCAGGAAGAATTAGAAACGATGATGCCGCGGCATCATCGGACCGTGTCCCATTCCCCGTCCAGGTCCCTTTCCTTTTCCGCCGAAGACATTCAGGCGATAGATGAAATGCACCATACAGTAACTGTAAATGGCATTATACTCGATGTCCTGACGCATTGCCGCACTGATGGTACGGCTGATATTGCTCTGCTGACGCAGGATATCATAGAACTGCACGCTGACCGTAGCCGCATTTCCCTTCAGGAAATCCTGTGAAATCTGCGCATTCCATATCAGTTCATTGGTATTCATGGCACTTTCCACATACCCACGCCGCGAATTCTGAGACAGGTCGGTCGAAAGATTCATATTCCATGGCAGGCGGACATTGGTACTGGCTCCATACGAGAACTGGTAAGTATCCAGGTTATTCTGTTCCTGGAAATTATTTCTGGAGTGCGAATAATCGAGCGAACCGTTCAAGGACAATTCCCACCAGTCGTTCCGGTACGTTCCCCTGAGGCGCTCTCCCAGCGAAAGACTCTTCGTCACATTCTCTGCAGCATCGGCCTGTCCGCTACTGATGTATCCCACCATATTCTGATAACGGCAGCGGGTAAACGTATTGATGGTATATTTCTTGTTGCGCAACGCCGTATTCGTTCCTACCATACCAAACAAATTCCAGTTGCCGTTGATATTTTCCGGCATTGTGGTATATCCTCCGGTATTTTCATCGTACGTTCTGCGACTGCTCACACTGTTCAGTACATTCTGATACTGGAAATGCGAGAACACTCCCCGCTGTGTCTCCGCATTAAAGCGGTTGAACATCATGCGCAACTCATTCGTAAACGAAGGCTTCAGTCCCGGGTTACCCTTCTTGATATTCAGCAAGTCCGTATCATCCGTGATAGGTAACAGGTCCAGCATGTCCGGCTGAGAACTTCTTCCACGGTAAGTAAGACGCAACTGACTGGTTTTTGAAAAATTGTAACGGAAATCCAACGTCGGTGTAAAATTAAACACATTTCTTACCGTATCAATGTCATAATTCCCCTTCCGGTAAGTCAGGTTCGAACGCTGCGGCTGCAATGACACACCTGCGTTCAGACGCATTTTCTCACGAATCCAGCGGAAGGTCACATCCACCTGATGGTTATAATACTTATATACCGCCGTCTTGCTCAAGTCCTTATTATATACTCCCTGACTGCCGTCTCCCCATCCGTCGCCGATGAGCCATCCTTCGGGCATGTCATAAGTCGAATTTTCGGTAGAAGAGTGTTTATACTGGAAGTTATAGCTGAGCTGAAGGAATCCCCCTTTGAAAATCGGCTCACTGTAAGTCATACTGGCACTGTAATCGCGCGTGGTAGTTGGAGTCGTGATGTAACGGTTCAGGATTTTCCAGCGCTCCTCAGGAGTTTTCTGGAAATATTCCGTCTCTGAAATAGAAGACTGTTCTGTATCCTGACTGGTATAATTAAATCTGCCCCGGAAAGTAATGTTTCTTCCCGCAGCCCCCAGACGGCGGTTGGCAATCATCGAGCCTCCCCCTTTCACTGCTTTTTTATGCGACAGCGAATTCTTCAGCACACGGTTCAGTACGTTTTCTTCCGGCACCAGCGAAGTAATGTCCTCCGCCCAGAGCAATTCTTCGGTAGCAAAGCCGGGATCCTGACTGAAGGTATACGATTTCTCGTCACTCCGGTTATCCGTCAGGCCGTAGCTGATACGCGGGCGGATAATAAATGTAGTCATCGTGTCAGGCTTCCACTCCAGGCGGAAGTCGGCCACCAGATTGGTATTTTCATTGTTAGCCCGTTTCATCAGGTTCTTGAACGAACTGCTTTCAGCAGATACAAATGTTTCGGAAGACTGCTTGCTGACTTGGTCGGCATCTTTATAGTTGAAGTTGACACTACCCTCCGACTTGAACTTTTCACCTTCTGTCGCAAAATTAATGCCTCCCATCTTCACAGCTGTCAGTCCGTTGTCTTTCCGGCGGAATCCTCCTCCACCTCCCGGAAAACTGTTGTCGTTGACGTTGTTGGCCGACCCGATGACAGTAAACTGACTGCCATCACGGAAATAATTGGCAAGCAACTTGCCGCTGTAGCGGTTCTTCGAGCCACCGGCCACATCTGCATTACCGAACCAGCCCTTGTTCATACCCGGCTTCACGCTCAGGTCAAGAACGGTTTCTTCCTCTCCGTCGTCCACCCCTGTCATACGTGCCATGTCCGACTGCTTGTCGTATGCTCTTACCTTATCAATAATATTTACCGGCAGATTCTTCAGTGCCACGTTCGGGTCATCGGCAAAAAACTCCTTACCATCGACCATAATCTTTGAGATTGATTTTCCGTTGATGGTAATCTTTCCATCTTCGTCTATCTCCGCTCCCGGAAGTTTCTTCACCAGCTCTTCCAGTGCCGAACCTTCGGGTACCCGGTATGCCGAACTGCTGTATACCAGCGTATCTGCCACGGCCGTTACCTCTGGAGCCTGTGCCACAACCACCGCTCCTTCCAGCATGATGGCATCCGATTCCAGAACAACTTGCCCCACGTTCACCCGGGCAGAAGCCGGCTTTACCACCACTTCTTTAAAATACGGAGTATACCCGACGTATGAAACCTTCAGCAAATATTTTCCCGGACGCACGGAAACCTGGAAATTACCGTTCATGTCAGACACGTTTCCTGTCACCATCGCACTGTCCGGCAAAGAAAGCACCTGCACCGTGGCCTGCATGATCGAAGACTTATCTGTTCCGTCAACCACGCTCCCAGTAATCTTATTTTTATTGTCCGCATTCCCCGAGAAAGCATCCGCAGCTGCCCAAACCAGCAGCATCCCCATAACCCATTTTTTCATTCTTTACTATATCTTTCAAGCTAAAATCATTCGATTACGATTTGATGACATACCAAGAAAAAGGTTTAATGAACCCCACAGATAATTTAACAGTTTATCACATTTCAGAAAAAGAAACACTTAAAATCCAAACATTTTTAACACCCCTCGCTTCTTGAAATACTTTCTTAAACAGAAAACGTTTACAAACCTATTAAAAAAATATTACCCGAAAATTTTCATGTTTATTTCTAATCCATTATATTTGTATAGAATTTTAGTGTAAAATGACGGAAGAAGACAAAAAGTTACTCGACACCTTTGAAGGTAAATTGAGACACTTCATGTATTTGTACGAAGAGCTGAAGCAGGAAAATGCCTCTCTCCGACAACTTCTTTCTGAAAAAGAGGACCAGTTGGAAGGCTGCAAGAACAGTTATAAAGAACTGGAAATCAAATACACTAATTTGAAAGCGGCTCGCATAATCAGTGTCAATGACAACGAACTCAGAGATACGAAACAACGGTTGGCGAAGCTAGTGCGTGAAGTCGACAAATGTATCGCTTTGCTGAATGAATGAATTTAATTTAAGTAAACGAATCATAATGGACGACAGCTTAAGAATACATCTGCTGATTGACAACAAACGGTATCCGCTCCACATCAAACGCGACGAGGAGTTGTTTTACCGGAATGCTGCCAAACAGATTGACAATAAACTGAACAAATACCGAGGTGCATTCCCTAATTTCTCCAACGAACAGTATTGGGCGATGACTGCACTGGACCTGGCTTATGAAAATCAGCTTCTGAAGGACCGGAACGATACGCTCCCCTATCAGGAAAGGATCAAAAGGCTGCTGGAGGATGTAGAAGCCTGCATCGGACAGAAAGGGGAAATGGACTAGCTTCAGTCAGACCTGTCAATTTTTTAGATATATAAGAAAGTGGTTTTGCGCACAATTGGCATCAGGCGATTGCTTGATTTCCATTGTGCGTTTTTTATTTATATTAAAAATTAAATTATAATGTTGACAACAGTAATATTAACGGTTGTGGCCTTTCTGTTAGGAGGGGCACTCTCATATTACTTTTTCAAGTATGGCTTGAAATCGAAATATGACAAGATTCTCAAAGAGGCGGAAGCGGAAGCCGAGGTAATGAAGAAAAACAAGTTGTTGGAAGTAAAGGAAAAATTCCTCAACAAAAAGGCGGACCTGGAAAAGGAAGTGGCCATACGCAACCAGAAAATCCAGCAGGCAGAGAACAAGCTGAAGCAGCGTGAAATGGTACTGAACCAGAAAAACGAGGAACTGCAGCGCAAGCGCAACGAGAATGAGGCTATCAAGGAAAACCTGGATGCCCAGCTGGTAATCATCGAGAAGAAGAAGGAAGAACTGGATCAGTTGCAGTCGCAGGAACGCGAAAAACTGGAGGCTTTGTCAGGTCTTTCGGCAGAAGAGGCTAAGGAACGTTTGGTAGAATCCCTGAAGGAAGAGGCCAAGACCCAGGCGCAGTCATACATCAATGACATCATGGACGATGCGAAACTGACTGCCAACCGTGAGGCGAAACGAATCGTCATTCAGTCTATACAGCGTGTGGCTACTGAAACAGCCATCGAGAACTCGGTTACGGTATTCCACATTGAATCGGACGAGATCAAGGGCCGTATCATCGGACGTGAAGGCCGTAACATCCGTGCACTGGAAGCTGCAACCGGAGTGGAAATCGTAGTAGATGATACCCCTGAAGCTATCGTACTCTCTGCATTCGACCCGGTACGTCGCGAAATCGCCCGTCTGGCATTGCACCAGCTGGTTACCGACGGACGTATCCATCCGGCCCGCATCGAAGAGGTGGTAGCCAAGGTACGCAAGCAGGTAGAAGACGAAATCATCGAAACCGGTAAACGTACTACCATCGACCTGGGTATCCACGGTCTGCATCCGGAACTGATCCGTATCATCGGTAAGATGAAATACCGTTCTTCATATGGTCAGAACTTGCTGCAGCATGCGCGTGAAACAGCCAACCTGTGTGCCGTGATGGCCTCAGAGCTGGGTCTGAACCCGAAAAAAGCGAAACGTGCCGGTCTGTTGCATGATATCGGTAAGGTGCCCGATGAAGAACCGGAATTGCCGCACGCACTGCTGGGTATGAAACTGGCTGAAAAGTATAAGGAAAAAGCCGACATCTGCAATGCCATCGGTGCCCACCACGACGAAGTGGAAATGACCAGCTTGCTGGCTCCTATCGTACAGGTTTGTGACGCAATCTCAGGAGCCCGTCCGGGAGCACGCCGCGAAATTGTGGAAGCCTACATCAAGCGTCTGAATGACCTGGAACAGCTGGCTATGTCTTATCCGGGAGTAACCAAGACGTATGCCATCCAGGCAGGCCGTGAGTTGCGTGTCATCGTGGGTGCCGACAAGATTGACGACAAGCAGACAGAAAGCCTGTCTACCGAAATCGCCAAGAAGATTCAGGATGAGATGACTTATCCGGGACAGGTGAAGATTACGGTAATCCGCGAAACCCGCGCAGTAAGCTTTGCAAAATAACCGGAGATAGCGATACACAAAATCCCCTCTTTCAATTATCATTCAGTCTGTACTGCAGGATGATTGAAAGAGGGGATTTTTTATTGAGGAAATAAATGATTATTCCCAGCGGGCACATTATTTCAATTCAAACGACACCTTCGATTTCAGGTCGGCAGCAGATGCAGCTACCCATGCGTCAAAGACTCCCGGTTCTGCAATCCATTCATGACGTTCCGGGTCAAAGAAGCTCAAAAATTCACGGGTAATCGTAAATGAAACCTCTTTGGTTTCTCCTGGCTCCAGTTCCACCTTCTTAAAACCTTTCAGTTCTTTCACCGGACGTGGCAAAGAAGATTTTTTGTCAGCGATGTACAACTGTACCACTTCAGCTCCCCTTCTACTACCCGTATTCGTCACCGGCACGGTCAGTTCCAGAGTTTCACTGCCGCTCATTGTGCTGCGGTTCATCTTCGCCTTGCCATATTCGAAAGTCGTATAACTTAATCCGTGTCCGAAAGCAAACAATGGACGAATCTTCTCCTTATCGGCCCAACGGTATCCTACAAAGATGCCTTCGTTATATTTCATATCCACAATCGGACTGTCGGCCCGTTTCACACCCGGATACTCTCCTGCCTGATGCGCTCCGACATCCTCCAGACTTACAGGGAAAGTAAAAGGAAGTTTGCCAGAAGGGTTCACCTCACCGGTCAGGACAGACGCAATGGCATTTCCGGCTTCACTTCCCAGGAACCAGGCTTGCACGATGGCAGGTACTTTCTTTACCCATGGCATTGCCACCGCATTTCCGGAAATATTCACTACCACCAGTTTCTGGTTCACCTCTGCCAAAGCAGCAATAACCTTATCCTGATGATAAGGAAGTCCCAGTTCCTTGCGGTCGGCATCCTCACAGTCCTGTCCTGCACTCTTGTTCAATCCCCCGATAAAGATTACATAATCCGCATCGGCTGCTACCTTCACAGCCTCAGCAATCAGTTCCTCTTCCGAGCGGTTATCCTGAAGATTCTGTCCCGTCACTACTCCATTATATTCTCCACTGGCATCTCCCACATATCCACGGACATATACCACTTCGGCTTTTCCGGCAAAACAGCGCTGCAGTCCTTCTAATGGAGAAATCTCATACTTCGATTTCAAAGAGGAACTTCCTCCGCCCACTGTCATCATCTTAATGGCATTTTCTCCTACTACCGCAATCTTTTTCACACGGTTCACATCGATAGGAAGCACACCATTCTTATTCTGGAGCAACACGATACCCTGCTCGCCTATGGTACGGGCTGCGGTAAAGTGCTCAGGGCTGGCAAACGAACCGAAAGGACGCTGACGGTTCATGGTAGTGCGGAATATCAGACGAAGCACACGACGCACCTTGTCATCCAGTTCCTTTGTACCTACCTTTCCGGCACGAATACGCTCCAGATAAGGATTAGCCAGATAATAATTGTCATACGCATTGCTCGCTCCATTGCTCAGACCATTGGTCCAGCTTCCAAATTCAAGGTCCATACCGTTAGTTATGGCCTGGTCGGTATCATGCACACCTCCCCAGTCGCTGACCACTACTCCATCAAATCCCCATTCTCCTTTCAGAATGTCATTCAGTAGATACTGGTTGTGGCAGGCATGCTGGTTCTTGTAAAGATTATAAGCTCCCATAATACTCCAGGCACCTCCTTCCTGCACCGCAGCCTTAAAAGCCGGAAGATAAATTTCGTATAAAGCACGGTCATCGACTACCGCATTGGTGGTATGACGGTTCACCTCGTTGTTGTTCAGGGCATAATGCTTCACACAGGCCGCAACTCCGTTGCTCTGCACTCCCTGCACATAAGGCACCACCATCTTACTTGCCAGATAAGGGTCTTCACCCATATACTCAAAATTCCGGCCGTTAAGGGGAGTACGGTAAATATTCACACCAGGACCTAGCAAGATTGACTTATTGCGGTAACGGGCTTCCTCACCAATACTTTTTCCATATAAGTAGGAAAGTTCCGGATTCCAGGTAGCTGCCAGACAAGTTAATGCAGGAAATGCCGTACAGGAGTCATTCGTCCATCCGGCCTGGTCCCATTCATCCCATAAGACTTCGGAACGGATACCATGAGGACCATCCGTACACCAGATTTCGGGAATACCCAGACGAGGTACCCCCGGCGAACTGAATTTTGACTGAGCATGTGTCATGGCAACCTTTTCTTCCAGCGTCATTCGAGAAAGGGCATCTTCAACACGCTGTTCTACCGGCTTGGTGTCATCCAGATAAAGCGGAAGTGGCAAAGATTGTGCCAACGCATTGCCTGCCAGCATGGCAATACACATTCCTAAACCTATTTTCTTCATAATCATATAGCTATATTGGTTATTCAATCTATGTGCAACTGGATGGAACGGATGTATTCTTTCTGAGGTATACAATTCTCCAGTTTTGATTTCTCAATAAAGTCGAGCAGGGCTTTCCACGTTACCTGAGGGTTGGGACGTGCATCACGGATTTCGGAATAGGTCCGCCTGTCCGACTCCACAAAATCTACCACCTGGCTCCAGTGGTCAGGGCGTACGATACCTGCCATGCACGAATCATCCAACTTTTTATATGGCCAGAAAGTCCATCCGATATTGTTGTCCTTCATTACCTGACAGAAAGCAGCCTGCCATTCCATAGTATTGTGCCCGATTTCTCCCATGTACATCGGCAAGTTGACGCTATCGCGGAAAGCAATGTAATCCCCGATGGCTTCCTGCGTAGCTTCTCCTCCGTAACGGTGGCAGGTATACATCAGTTTATCATCGTACTTTGCATCCCGGAACGGCTTGAAATTGCTGTTCCATTGCGGGGCCCCAATCAGAATGATGTGATTGGTGTCGACCGTACGTATGGCCTTTACCGCACGCTTGTGAAGCGCTTCCAGTTTCTCGTTCAGTTCTTCTACGTTTGAGAAATAATGAGCAATCGGTTCGTTGACAAGTTCATATCCCAATATCACCGGCTCATCCTTATAGCGTGCTGCAATCTCGGTCCATATCTTACAAAACAGCGACTGACTCGCCTCACTTTCGAACAGCCAGGGATAGCCGTAGCTGTCATCGATATTGTCTCCGGTCTGACCACCCGGCGCATCGTGCATGTCCAGAATCAGATACAGGTCATTGTCCCTGCACCAGTTCACCACACTGTCTACGCGTGCAAATCCATCCTGAGCAACCGTAACCCCCATATAGTCCTCGTCGGTAAACAATTTATAATGAAAGGGCAAACGGATGGTATTGGCCCCCGTAGATGCAATGAATTCGATATCCTTACGGGTAATGTAATTATCCTTGAAGAGCCGCCAAAACTCAGCGATAAAATCGGGCCCCACCATCTCACACAAAGCCTCATTGATCATCCGTGCGGAATTGGTTTTCGAAAACCCAAACATATATCCCTCAGGGTTCAGCCAGTTGCCAAGATTGGTGCCTTTTATATGCAACGTATCCCCATCCGGTTCTATCAGATACGTTCCGCTGACTGTCACAAAATCACGATGTTCATTCACCGTCTCCTGTAAACCAGGCTGGCAGGATACTAAACATCCTGCCAATGCCCATAATAACATACTGTTTCTCATTTCTTCACCATAAAATCGGCCGATAAACCTTCCTGACTGTGTGGAGCTACCCATACAGTGAAATCTCCCGGCTCTACTACATAGTCCATATTCAGATTCCAAAATGCCAGTTCCTTCACCGGAAGGCTGAACGATACCCGTTTGGTTTCCCCAGCCTGTAAGGTAACCCGCTGAAAACCTTTCAGTTCTTTTACAGGTCGGGTAACAGAGCCTACCTTATCCTGTACATAGAGTTGCACAACTTCCGTACCTTCGTACTTACCGGTATTGGTAATCGCAGCACTGACTGTCAAGGTATCTGCCGCAGTCAACTGTGCATTCTTCAACTGCAGATCAGCATAGCTGAATGTGGTATAGGAAAGCCCGTATCCGAACGGGAACAAAGGAGCAGTACCTGCATCGAGGAAGAAAGAACGGCATCCTACAGAGGTCTGTCCGGCTCCGACCGGAATCTCATCAATCAGCATTTCTTTTTCCAAAGCCGGACGGCCTGTGTGATTGTGTGCATAATACATCGGAATCTGTCCGACCATCTTCGGGAAGGTAACAGGAGTCTTTCCGCTAGGGTTGACTTTTCCAAAGAGAATGTCCGCCAGTGCAGGTCCTCCCATTGTACCCGGATGGAAGGCATACAACAGCGAAGAAGAAAGTGCGACTTCCTTGCCTATTGTAAGCGGACGTCCGGCCATTACTACGGTAACTACCGGTTTGCCAGTGGCCGAAAGTGCCTGAATCAGTTCAGACTGGGCTCCCTGCAAATTCAAATCTGCCAAAGAATGGGCTTCCCCTGAAAGGATGGCTTCTTCACCTACAAATGCCAGTACTACATCAGCCTGTCTGGCGATGCTGACAGCCTGCGGGAAACGGCTCTTGTCTTTGTCACGACTGTATGCCAATGCCGGTTCGTACAAGATTTTCACCTGATTGCCATACATTTCCTTCAACGCCCGAAGCGGAGTGCGGGTCTGTTCTTTCTCACCGTCAAAGACCCAGGTTCCCATCTGCTCATACGGAGCATCTGCCAGCGGACCGACTACGGCTACAGTACGGACTCCCTGCAAGGGCAATGTCTGATTATTATTCTTCAGCAAAATCACAGAACGTTCTACCGCCTTTTGTGCGGCTGCCAAATGAGCCTCTGCATATTTTACCTCCTGAGAAGTGGAGATATAAGGATTTTCAAACAGCCCCAGACGATATTTCAGGCGTAACACGTTACGGACAGCGTTGTCAATATCTGCCATTGACACTCTGTTTTCCGAAAGCGACTGCTTCAGGTTCTTGATAAATGTCTCGCTAACCATCTCCATATCTACTCCGGCGGTCAGAGACTTTTCAGCCACCTCCTGTTCATTGGCACAAAACCCATGATTGATCATTTCCTGCGCCGATGCCCAGTCGGTTACTACCATACCGTCATACTTCCATTCGTTCCGGAGTACGTCCTTCAATATAAACCGATTGGCCGTAGAGGGCACCCCGTCATTATCATTGAAGGAGGTCATGAAAGTAGCACATCCGGCCTCTGCAGCAGCCTGGAACGGAGGAAGATATACATTTCTCAATTGACGCTCGGTCAGGTAAGTCGAATTATAATCACGGCCACTCTCGGCAGCTCCATACCCCACAAAATGCTTGGCACAAGCCGCTATCGAAGTAGGGTCATTCAATGAATCTCCCTGAAATCCTTTGACCATAGCGGCTCCCATCACTGCGGTCAGATAAGGATCCTCTCCACAACTCTCGGCAATACGTCCCCAACGCGGATCACGGGAAATGTCAATCATCGGTGCAAAAGTCCAGCGAATCCCGTCGGCAGAAGCCTCAACAGCAGCCACACGAGCGCCCTCACGTACTACTTCGGGGTCAAAGGAAGCGGCTTGTCCCAAAGGTATCGGGAAAATCGTCTTGTAACCGTGTATGACATCGCGCGCCATGAGAAGAGGAATACCCAAACGCGATTCTTCTACCGCCACCTTCTGTATCTTGTTGACGGTTTCGGCATCTACGTAATTCAGAATTGATCCGACTTCTCCTTTACGTACGCGTTCGGCCAGTTCATCGTAGTTCCAGGGACTCAACTGATTCATTTGCCCCAGTTTTTCCTCCAGAGTCATTTGTGCGAGTAACGAATCGACCTTCTGCGCAATAACCTCGTCTGTGCTATGTCCGGCCGGTTGCATATTACATGCAACCATAGCCATTGACATTAACACCCCTGCTAATATTTTATTTGTTTTCATTCGTATAATTTATAGTTTTGATAAACGTTTGACATGCATGGAATCAATACGGATTTTGTACAAGTGTTCCCTTGGCAGCTTCGATTTCAGACTGCGGTATAGGCAGGTATTTTTTGTTTTCCGTCCACTGTACACGTTCAGGAATACCGTCTTTCACATAAGATCCGCCCTTCACATCGAGTACCTTTCCTCCTTTGGCCTTCAGCACTTCCGAAGCTTTTCCGAAACGGACCAGGTCGAAATAGCGCTTTCCTTCTCCCAGAAATTCACGGCGGCGTTCCAACAGGATGTTGTCCAAAGTAGCAGGTATAGAATTTACTCCCGCACGTGTACGGATCTGATCAAGATAAGCCTGGGCATCGGGCAGGTTTCCGGTTCTTAACGAAAGCTCTGCCGCATTCAGCAAGGTTTCCGCATAGCGATAGATGCGCAGGTTGTTGTCCCAGTTCAGGTCAGGATCTCCTAGACAACCGGCATTTCCTCCGATGCGTCCCAGGTATTTTCGCAAGAACAGTCCGGTGTTCTGATAACGGCCTCCATAGGTCACCGTAATGCCTTTGGCCGCATTTTCGGCAATGTATTTATCCATATTCAGTACACTGATATCGCGACGCTTATCTTCCTCCTCAAAGGCATCGTATGCTTCCTTTGCCACAGGTTCGAATCCCCATCCACTTACGTAATCAGGACTGCCGTTCAGTCCGTCAACCCCAATCATGGCCGGTAATACGGTACCTCCTGTCAGGTTGGCACTTCCCCAGGTACGCTTGCCGCCTTTTGCAATGTAGTTGATATCAAAAATCGTTTCTCCGTTCCATTCCGAATCTGTCTCCCACAGTATTTCATAGGGCTGAAGACTATATTGCTGCGAAGTAATAATATCATTCATATAGCCCAGGGCCTTAGCATACTTGCTTTCATCGCCGCTATACATAACATACTCTGCATAAAGCATCGATGCCATAGCCTGAGTGACTCTTCCGCTCCATTCTGCAGTCTGCTTCATCGGAAGTATCTCACTGTCAATAACTGCAGCAAGGTCATTTTCAATTAACGCATATACTTCTTCCGCCTTTTTTTGCGGTGCAATATAAGGATAAACCAGATTCTGGTCATAATACGGGATATTTCCCCACAGTTTCCACAGTACCGAGTAATACCAAGCTCTCAGTATCTTGGCCTCAGCAATGAACAAGTTCCTGTCTTCAGCAGATATATTGGCTTTCTCGGCATTGGCAATGACCAGATTCGCCCGGTTAATACCTGAGTAACTGGTGGTCCATGCACCCGAAATCGACTTGACTGGATCAGACTTGTACTGTGAAATCAAATGTATTTCAGCCTGGTCACTGGTACTTCCTCCTCCCACATATACATCATCACTCATACAGTCATATACCAAGGCCAAAGGAGCCCATCCACCAAAGTAATCATACCACTGCAAGGGATCGTATGCTGCTGTCAGCGCTTCCATCATCTGAGACCGCGTAGTATAATAATCATCTGTTGGAATACTGCTCGAAGGTTCAACCGACAAAAAGTCCTCTCCACAGGAAGTTGCTCCCAGCAGGGTCAGCATCGCACCGATAGTCAATATTGTCTTTTTCATAATAATGTCCATTTAAAAATTAAAAATTCAGATTAACACCTAAAGTAAATGTACGGGCCTGAGGATAGATACCTCTGTCAATACCAGCAGAAGCATCGTAGGAAATTTCAGGATCAAATCCTTCATATCCGGTGAGTGTCAGCAGATTCTCTGCAGCCACATAGACCCGTAAACTGGAAATAAACACTTTGTTGGTCCATGACTTAGGCAAAGTATATCCCAACTGAATATTCTTCAGCCGCATGTACGAACCGTCCTTAATATAAAGATCTGATACACGATAGTTATCATTGTTGTTCGTCCAGGTAAAGCGAGGCAACACGTTGGAACTACCCTCTCCGTGCCAGCGCCCCATCATTTCGGCCGGAAGATTCACATACCTCAAGTCCAGGCGGCGGGTAGCGTCAAAAATATCATTGCCAATTGCACCTGCAATCAACATACTGAAGTCGAAATCCTTCCAGGAAGCAGAAAGATTAATACCGTAGGTCCAGTCGGGAGTACCCTTACCAATCTTTGTACGGTCAGCATCATCCAGTACACCATCTCCGTTCATATCCACGAAAATCACATCTCCCGGTTCTGCATGAGGCTGAATCTTTTCCCCTCTCTCATTCACATAGGCATCTATCTGAGCCTGATTCTGGAAAATACCTGCAGTCTTGTAACCATAGAAGAACGGATAAACTTCTCCGTTTTCAGCGCGGCTGACATTACCCAGCATATGCACATTATCCTTCATTTCAAACCCGTCAGAATTACCCAGATTAATCAGTTTATTTTTCAGATAACTCAGGTTTCCACCTACCCTTACATTGAAATCACCTACGGTAAAACGGTACCCCAAATCAACTTCGATACCCGAATTTTCCATGCTTCCGACATTACCCCACGGTTTGGATTCTCCCAGGTAAGAAGGAATACTCATTTCCTTCAGCATGCCATTGGTGCGTTTCAAGAAATAATCCACACTGAATGTCAATGAATTCCCCAATAATCCAAAATCAAGACCGGCATCATACTGCTCGGATTCCTCCCATTTCAAATCAGGATTCGGAGTGCCCGAAGGCTTGCTACCATTAATGATTACCTGGTTGTTTCCTCCACCGAAAACATAATTATTACCCATTGAGACATTGGCAATATATCTGAAGGCACCAATATTTTCATTACCGTTTTTACCCCATGACAAGCGAAGCTTGATGCTGTTCAACCAGTCCGGACGTTTTTGCATAAACGGTTCGTTCGTCACATTCCAGCCCAAAGAGACAGAAGGGAAAGTAGCCCATTTATTGTTAGGACCGAAATTGGACGATCCGTCACGACGAACCGTAAACTGGAACATGTATCTTTCGGCATAGTTATAGCTCAGACGACCAAAGTAAGAAGCCAGGGAAGAAGGATCAAAGCGTCCTCCATATACATCCCGCTTGCCGTCGGAAGTCAACCCCGTAGTGAAATCGATATTAGCTTTATCCCCCATTTCAGCAATCATGTCGAAGGCACTTCCTCCCACTTTTCTGCCTGTATACTTCTTGGCCGATTGTCCCAATACCAAGGCAAATGAGTGAGATTTGAAAGTCTTGTCATAGGTCAGCACATTTTCAATCTGCCAGGTACATCCGCGATTCATCTCAGACCACACCTTGGATTTATCATTATGCGCATTCACATTCATATAATATGGCTTTGTCCATCCGTCTTTTCCCCAAAAAGCAAGGTCTGTACCATAAGAAGACTTGAATTTCAGATTATCCCAAATCTGCAACTCGGCAAAGAAGTTAGCTACAAACTTATCAGAATTGCCAACTTCACCCGGCAGTGACAAGTAAGCCAGCGGATTACTGATTTCATTGAAGTCCTTTCCGGGAACACTCAAAAGACGTCCGGTCTTGGCATCCCTTACCAGGTCGCCATACTGTGCAATTTCACTTGCATACTGTTTGTACAAAGCGTCTTCATCTTCGGCATATACCCCCAGCAACGGAGAAAGAAACATGGCATTACCCAAAGCCGAACCGGTCAGTGAGTTCACTTCAATGCTTGTACTCTTTATTCTTGAATAAGCAGCATTGACACCGATAGTCATTTTTTTCAACCAGTTGCGATTCTTGGTCTCATCAAACAAGGTATAAGTAGCATTTGTTCGCATCGTCATACGCTTGTAATTAGAACGTCCGTAATCCCCACCGACAATACCCTGCTGGTCATAATAACCTAAAGAAAGATAATAATTGATCTTATCAGTTGCTCCGCTTACGCTTAACTGATGATTCTGTACAGGAGCATTATAGTTAAAGGTTTCTTTTTGCCAGTTCGTACCAGCTCCCAATTTTGAAGGATCATCATACATCAGCTTATTGTCGGCATACATAGAAGCCTCATTCATGAGCGTTGCATATTGAGTGGCATCCAGCATTTCGCGCTCTCTCCACGGATTCTGCCACCCGAAAGAAAAATCGTAGCTAACCTTGACCTTTCCCTCCTTACCGCTTTTGGTAGTCACCAGAATGACTCCATTTGCAGCACGTGCACCGTATACAGCTCCGGAAGCCGCATCTTTCAAGACCTCAATGGACTGAATATCGCTTGGGTTGAGATAATCGATACCTCCGTCAATCGGCATACCATCAACAATATACAGGGGATCCGAGTTATTAATCGTACCCGTACCTCTTACCCGGATCTTTGCAGCAGAACCCGGCTGTCCGTTGGCTGTGGTAACCTGTACACCCGAAGCCAGTCCTTTCAATGCATTGTCTACACGTACCGGAGCACTCTTTCCCAAATCATCCGAAGACACCTTGGCAATGGAAGCCGTAACCACACTCTTCTTCTGCACACCGTATCCGACCACAACCACCTCTTCGAGGGTTTCAGTGTCTTCTTTCAGGATAATATTCAGAAGAGAGCCATCCTTCACCACAACAGACTGAGAAACGTAGCCGATATAAGAAATTTCAACCACAGTTCCCTTTTCCACCTCAGTCAAAGTAAACCGACCGTCCAAATCAGTAATAGTTCCTACCGTACTGCCTTTAATCAATACACTGGCACCGATCACAGATTCTCCTGCTGCATCTTTTACTATTCCTTGCACCGTGAACTGCTGAGCCCAGCCCGCAATAGTAACACAAAATAAGAGAATCAACGATAATAGGCTTTTCCTTACTTGAAAGCCTTGTAGATTGTCTTTCATAACCACCTCAATTTTTTAGTTAACAATATTATTAATAACAGTAAAAATAACGAGGGCAAAGTTATAAGACTTAGGTACTGGAACTTTATTCAAGTAAGGTGATAAAGTAAACTCATAAAAAGATAATCAACTGATTTCCAATAGACATCAAAAAGAAACAGGTAAACTATGAACAACATAAAGAAAAGGTCTTCATATAGAGATGTACGTTCCGGAAAAGTTAAATCACATATTTTCCCAAAGCCTGCACCCGTTCCACAAAGTCATCTTTGGGCACTATTGCCTTGTTACGGGTACGCAACCTGTTATTATATACCGTCTGCGGAGAGCAATGCAGGAATTCAGCAATCTTGACACTGTCATTGATTCCCAGTCGTACCAGGGCATAGATACGGAGTTCGGTATTCAGGCGTTCCCCTTCTTTCAATACGACCTGCTCCTCCGGACGCAACAAAGTATTGAAGTCCTGAACAAAGTTCGGATATACACGCAAAAAGATTGAATCAAAATTCTGATAAAATTCTTTCAGTTCGTTTTGAGTAAGCACCACACTGGAAGTAAGTGCCATTACATCTTCAAACTGCCCGGCTTTCATCTTCCGATTGATGTTTTTTCTGAGATTATCCATTTTACTGATGTAATTGGAGCAGATAGAAAATACATAACCGATGTATTCTTCCTTGACACAGTTTACTTCCAGCAGTTTGTCGTTCGCCTGCTGTAACTGCTGGTTCAAGTCTTGCAACGCCGCATTGGCTTTTTCCAGCTTTTTCTGTGTATACGAGAATTCTTCGATATAAGACACCAACTGTTCATTGGTTTCATTTAATTTCGAACGAGATCTTGCCAAGGTTTTCACCTGTCTGTAAATAAACAATACCGCTATTATCAGGATAAACGAAAGAAAACTTACCATGTAAAGGTAACGGTGTAAATATTCCCGCTGTTCAGCATTCTGACTTTGGTAATACACGTGAATCCGGTCGAGCAAGGCAGAAACATTCATCATCCTTACCCGGTTGGGATACAGCTGGGCAGCCTGCTGACAATAACTGATATAACGATATGCACGGTCAATATCCCCTTGGGCATACAAAATCCAAGCCAATTCCTCCAAAGAAGCCACATCTCTATTGCACATCCTTATATCAGCTATCGCAGAACAGATTAAGTATCGGGTCTGCAATGCTTCATTCTGAAGATTCTTGTATAAGACAGCCAGCACATAAGCATTCAACGCATCGGTATAACTGCTCAACTGTGAGGTCTCTACCACCTCTGTCAAACCATTAATCAGTGATTCTGTAGGATTATATTCATAAAAAGAGGCCTCAGCCCACCAATATAAAGGATGAGATGGAGACAATAGCCCGAGTAAATCTTCATTGGCCTTTTTCATCTCATTATAATACAAGTCATTGACCTCCTTCTGACTTCCGATATATTGCCCCAAGTGAGAATACAGATACATTTTCTGGCGGTAATAGAAAATTCGAGCCTCCGTAGAAAGACAATCTACTTCCACCAGTGAAAGTGCTTCTTCTGCTTCCTTCAAAAGCCCGGAAGCTGTTAAAAGAAAAGAACGGTTGACCATCCACTCATTCTTCCACTCCGGACGGTTCAACTGTTCGGCAATTTGAATATTCTGATTGACATAAACCAATGCAGAATCGGAACTGAATGAGAAATATTCATCATAAAACATTTTATTCAGCCAGAAACGTTCTTCCAGTCCCAACTTATTACCTGCTTTTTCCCTTAGCTGCTGAAGATTTTTTTCCTTATGCTCCAGCAAAACAGGAATCTCATCGAACAAGGAGTCTAATTTAAAAAGTAATCCCTCCTCAGTCTGTGCATTCAATCCAACTACATTGCAACAAAGCAATAACCACAACCAGATTCTTTTCAGCGCAGGAAAAGCCATCATCGTTTTACAAATATGAACCAACTCATGCATGACAGTTTTCTCACTTCACTTCCCAATTTTTCATCACCTTTTCTGCACAGGCATATCCTTCCTCATAAAGGGCTGTCAGTTTCTTTGTATCCCTCTCTATACGGTCTACCTGAACTGGCTTTTCAGGGCGAATTGTAATGATTTTTCCTTCATCCTCCAGACGCTCTACCATCTCCAGTTGCTGGTTATACACCCTGCAGCGATTACTCAACACCACTCTCAGGCGAGGGTAACGGGTGTAAATGAAACGAGGAACCTTTATATCCTTTTCCGATTTCCGGTATCCTCTGTTACGGGTCAGTACCACTACATTACGTTCGTATCCCTGCTCCATGGCTCGCAAAACCGGAATAGAATCAACGATTCCACCGTCCAGCATCGGTTTACCATCCACATAAGTAATGGGACAGACGTAAGGCAGACTGCTGGAAGCCTTTGCAATGGCCAGCAGCCGGAATTTGTCTTTTTTCTCTTCAAGATAACAGGCCCGACCCGTCACGCAGTTGGTAGTCACCATTTCGAAACGGGTGAGATTCTGGAAGTAAGCCTCATAATCATACGGCAATATCTCTTCCGGGAAAAGTTCATACAGCAGGCGCTGATCCAGGATGCTGTGCTGATACCACAGGTATTTGAGTCCGATATAATGGTATTTATCCAATAAATCGATATTACTGTATTTTGCCCTGCCCTTCTGATGCGATAGGTAAGAAAGGCCGTTGCAAGCCCCGGCAGAAACGCCAATTGCATATGGGAATTCTATCCCATGTTCCATAAAGTAATCCAATACACCACAGGTAAATACGCCACGCATTCCTCCTCCTTCGAGGACCAAACCTGTATTCATAAAGTCCCAATCCATATTCCAAAAGAGTTTAGACACACAAAGATAATCTTTTAGCTTATTAGTATGGTATTTATTTCATTTAATTTCCTGTTTTAACATTAGAAAAGGAAATAACTCCCTGTTATTCAAGGAAGAGATAATCTGAATACTCACTCTTCTTATTGTATCGGATTATCTTCAGGAAATGGCTAACTGAAGCATACCATGCATACTGCCACGGGCAGTAAAACAACAGACATCCATCCTGTTTTAACCTCAACAGAGTTTCCGGCAACGACTACACTACAGTGGATTGCAGGGAAAAAACCGATACTCCATCCTTCAGCAGACCGGTCGCGGATTCCGCAATATATATTATTTTTATTAAAATCATCAGTATTTGATTGAATTTTTCTATTTTTGCAATTAATACAATCAAAGAATGACAAAAAGATAGCATTATGTTCGAATCTTCAATCTACCAGAAAAGACGTCAGGCTTTAAGAGAAAAAATGAGTAGCGGCATTGTATTGATTTTGGGAAACAATGAAGCTCCTGCCAATTACCCTGACAACACTTATAAATTCCGTCAAGACAGTTCTTTCTTGTATTTCTTCGGACATGCGCATCCGGGATATGCCGGAATCATTGACATTGACGCCGGAGAGGAATATTTCTTTGGAAACGACGTGACCATGGATGATATCATCTGGATGGGACCTCAGCCCAGTGTAAAAGATCTGGCAGCCCGCGTAGGGGTAGAAAAGAGTTTTCCGTTCTCACAGTTGAGAACCGTGGTGGGAAAAGCCATCTCACAAAGACGGAAAATCCATTTCCTGCCTCCTTACCGCTACGATAACATGTTGTTGCTGGAAGAACTGACCGGGGTACGTGCCTCAATGACCCGCCAGCATGCATCTGTAGAACTGATTAAGGCGGTAGTATCACTGCGCTCGGTAAAAGAAGCCTGCGAAATTGCAGAAATCGACAAGGCCTGCAACATCGGATACGAAATGCATACGGCTGCCATGCGCCTGTGCAAGCCGGGAGTTTCTGAACAGTATATTGCAGGTGTCCTGGACGGCATCGCCTCTTCGTATGGTAACATGGTATCTTTTGCTACCATTCTTACCCAGAATGGACAGACCTTGCATAATCACGACCACAGTCACATACTAGAAGCAGGACGACTGATGCTGACCGATGCCGGTGCCGAAAGTAGCACCAATTACTGTTCCGACCATACCCGTACCATTCCGGTAGGAGGAAAATTCACTTCCCGCCAAAGAGACGTTTACAGCATCGTGCTGGCCTGCCACGACCGTGCCCTTGAACTGGCACGTCCGGGAGTAACTTATCAGTCTGTACATCTGGACGTATGCAAGGTGCTGGCTCAGGGCCTGAAAGACCTGGGCATTATGAAGGGAGACGTGGAAGAAGCGGTTGCTGCAGGAGCACACGCTCTGTTCATGCCACACGGACTGGGACACATGATGGGTATCGACGTACACGATATGGAAGACCTGGGACAGAACTATGTGGGATACGATGATGAAGTCCGTCCGTCGCAGCAGTTCGGACTGGCCTCCCTGCGTATGGGACGACGCCTGGAAGAAGGTTTTGTCATTACCGACGAACCGGGATGTTACTTCATTCCTGCCCTGATTGACAAATGGAGAGCCGAATATCTCCACACCGACTTCCTCAACTACGATGTCATCGAGACCTTCAAGGATTTCGGTGGAATCCGACTGGAAGACGACATCCTGATTACTCCGGACGGATCAAGATTCACCGGAGAAAAGCGGATACCTATTACCCTTGAGGAAGTGGAACAGTTCATGAACGCATAATCATATAATATTCATCATAACAAATAAAAAAGAACAAAAGAAATGAATAAGTTTATTGCAGTTTTAGCCTTGGGAGTTTGCTTCAGCGGCGTATATGCCAAAGCTCCGAAAAAAGACAAAAAAGAAGAAGGTTTCATCTTCACTACTGTAAAGGAAAACCCGATTACTTCCATTAAAGACCAAAACCGTTCCAGCACATGCTGGTCATTCTCAGCTCTCGGTTTCCTGGAAGCAGAGTTGCTCCGTTTGGGAAAGGGTGAGTTTGATTTGTCTGAAATGTTCGTGGTTCACAAGACTATGGAAGAACGTGCAGTAAATTATGTACGTTACCACGGAGATGCTTCTTTCTCTCCGGGTGGAAGTTTTGAAGACATTGTGGTATGCTACAAGAAATACGGAATGGTTCCTCAGGAAGCCATGCCAGGTATCATGTATGGCGATTCTCTTCCTAACCACAGCGAACTGGATGCAGTAGCAGAGGCATATGTAAAAGCCATCGGCAAAGGTAACCACAAGAAACTGTCACCAGTATGGAAAAAAGGTGTAACAGCTATCTATGACACTTACCTGGGAGAATGCCCGAAAGAATTCTCATACAAAGGAAAAACTTATACTCCGAGAAGTTTTGCCGACGAAGTACTGGGGCTGAACATGAATGATTACGTTTCACTGACTTCATATACCCACCATCCGTTCTACACTCAGTTCAATGTAGAGGTACAGGACAACTGGCGTAATGCACTGTCATACAACCTGCCTATCGATGAACTGGTTGCAGTAATGGACAATGCGGTGAAAAACGGTTATACATTTGCATGGGGTGCCGACGTCAGTGAACAAGGATTTACCCGCGACGGTATAGCTGTATGTCCGGATGCTGAAAAGGGCGCCGAACTGACCGGATCGGACATGGCTCACTGGTTGGGTATGAGTTCAGTGGACAAACGGAAAGAGTTGACAAGCAAACCGCTTCCGGAAATCACAGTGACTCAGGAAATGAGACAGGAAGCCTTCGACAACTGGGAAACTACTGACGACCACGGTATGGTAATCTACGGTATCGCCAAAGACCAGAACGGAAAAGAATACTTCATGGTAAAGAACTCTTGGGGTACTGAAGGAAAATACAAAGGTGTATGGTATGCTTCTAAAGCATTCGCTGCCTACAAAACCATGAACATTCTGGTTCACAAAGATGCAATCCCTGCTGACATCGCTAAAAAATTGGGCTTGTAATTCGTTAATATAGAATAAATATAAATAAGGAAACGGCTGATTCCTGAAAATTAATCACAGGGATTAGCCGTTTTTTCTTTCTTTTTTCCTAATTTTACAGATTGAATAAGCCTTCTTTTCAAGAGAATGCCTGAGTGCTGTCAGGACCGGATTACCCAACTGACCAACACTCCTCATAAAATAGAAAAAAGAAAAATATATATAATGAATTACAAATGGAATTATCAACCTCCTACTCAAGAACAAAGAGAAGCAGCCAGAGCATTGGCTAAAGACATAGGAATCAGTCCGATTCTCTGCCGGCTGCTGCAAGAGAGAGGAATCAATACTGCGGCCGAAGCCAAACGGTTCTTCCGGCCACAATTGAATGAACTGCACGATCCGTTTCTGATGAAGGACATGGACCGGGCTGTGGAGCGCCTGAACCAGGCTATGGGCCGGAAAGAGCGTATTCTGGTGTACGGCGATTATGATGTAGACGGAACTACTGCCGTCACATTGGTATACAAGTTCCTGCAACAGTTCTATTCCAATATCGACTATTACATTCCCGACCGCTACAACGAAGGATATGGAGTCTCACAAAAAGGAGTAGACTATGCGTATGAAACAGGGGTAAAACTAATAATCGTACTCGACTGTGGTATCAAAGCGGTGGAGGAAATAGGTTATGCCAAATCGAAGGGCATTGACTTCATTATCTGTGACCACCACGTACCTGATGAAGTACTTCCTCCTGCCGTTGCAATTCTGAACCCGAAACGCTTTGATTCGACTTATCCGTACAGTCACCTTTCGGGATGTGGAGTCGGCTTTAAGTTCATGCAGGCATTTGCCCTTAATAATGGAATCGATGTCAGTCAGTTGACACCTCTCCTGGACCTGGTGGCAGTGAGCATCGCTTCTGACATCGTACCGGTGATGGGAGAAAACCGTATCCTGGCTTACCACGGACTGCGGCAGCTCAACTCCAATCCCAGTGTCGGCCTGAAGGCCATCATTGACGTGTGCGGACTCTCGGAAAGGGAAATCAACATGAGTGACATCGTCTTTAAAATCGGACCGCGCATCAACGCTTCGGGACGCATACAGAACGGAAAAGAGGCGGTCGACCTGCTGATTGAAAAGGATTTCCAGACGGCCCTGGAGAAGAGTAATCTCATCAACAAATACAATGAAACCCGGAAGGACCTCGACAAGAACATGACGGAAGAGGCCAACCGCATTGTGGACAACCTGGAAAGCCTGGACCAGCAGCGTTCCATCGTCATTTACAACGAAGCCTGGCACAAGGGAGTCATCGGAATTGTCGCTTCCCGACTGACCGAGATTTATTACCGCCCCACCGTTGTACTGACACGGACCGAAAACATGGCTACCGGTTCGGCGCGTTCGGTTTCCGGATTCGACGTATACAAGGCCATTGAACACTGCCGTGACCTGCTGGAGAACTTCGGAGGACACACCTATGCGGCCGGTCTGTCGATGAAGGTCGAAAACGTCGCTGAGTTTACCCGCCGTTTCGAAGAATATGTCACCGAACATATCCTGCCCGAACAGACCAATGCGACGATCGACATCAATGCCCAACTGGACTTCCGTGACATCACACCGAAGTTTTTCTTTGACCTGAAAAAATTCAGTCCCTTCGGTCCCGACAACCTGAAGCCCATCTTCGCCACACTGAACGTGTACGACTATGGTACAAGCAAGGTGGTAGGGCGTGACCAGGAGCACATCAAACTGGAACTGGTGGACAACAAGTCGAACAATGTCATGAACGGCATCGCTTTCGGGCAAAGTTCCCAGGCAAGGTATATCAAGACCAAGCAATCGTTCAACATTTGCTATACCATTGAAGAAAATACCCACAAGCGTGGGGACATACAGTTGCAGATAGAAGATATCAAACCCAACCGTTATTAATGGCAAAGGCGGACAGCATCCGCCTTTTTTACTTTTCAGCCTATGGATTATCAGCGCATATTGAAGCAATATTGGGGATACGATTCCTTTCGGGGTATTCAGGAGCAAATCATCGAAAGCATCGGAAGCGGAAAGGATACACTCGGACTAATGCCTACCGGAGGAGGAAAGTCCATCACGTTCCAGGTACCTGCACTGGCACAGCCGGGACTGTGTCTGGTGGTAACCCCGCTGATTGCCCTGATGAAAGACCAGGTACGCAACCTGAAAGAAAGGGGTATCAAAGCAACTGCCGTCTATTCCGGAATGAGCCGGGAAGAGATTGGCATTGCGCTGGACAACTGTATTTTCGGAGATTACAAGTTTCTGTACATCTCTCCAGAGCGACTTTCTACCGATCTGTTCAAGAACAAGTTGCGGAGCATGAAGGTATCAATGATTACAGTCGACGAATCCCACTGTATTTCACAGTGGGGATATGATTTCCGTCCTGCCTATCTGAAAATTGCTGAAATCCGGACCTGCCTGCCTGACGTACCAATACTGGCCCTAACAGCAACGGCCACCCCAGAGGTGGTGAAAGACATCCAAGAAAAACTTCAGTTCCGTGAGCCCAACGTATTCAGGATGAGTTTCGAACGGCAGAATCTGGCTTATATCGTACGGAAAACCGAAAACAAGGCAGAGGAACTGATACACATTCTGCAGCACGTGGAGGGAGCTGCCATCGTATATACCCGCAACCGGAAGGGAACAAAAGAGGTGGCACAGCTACTGAATTCGCATCAGATTACGGCTACTTACTACCATGCCGGACTGACCAATGCCACGAAAGACGAACGGCAGAAAAACTGGCTTGCCGGTATCCACCGCGTAATGGTGGCCACCAACGCATTCGGTATGGGAATTGACAAGCCCGATGTCAGGATTGTGGTACATCTGGATTTTCCGGATTCTCCGGAAGCCTATTTCCAGGAAGCCGGTCGAGCCGGACGAGACGGGGAAAAAGCATATGCCGTACTGCTATATGCTCGCAGCGACAAGGCTGCCCTGCAGAAACGAATCTCGGATACCTTCCCTCCAAAGGAATACATCCTGAAAGTATACGAACACATCAGCTACTATTACCAGATGGCAATGGGAGATGGTCTGGGCTGCACCTATGCCTTCAACATCGATGAGTTCTGCCGTAATTTCAAGCACTTCCCCATCCAGGTAGACAGTGCTCTGAAAATTCTGACTCAGGCCGGATACCTGGAGTATACCGATGAACAGGACAATGCGTCGCGGGTGATATTCACCCTGCAGCGCGACGAACTTTACCGCATCCATGAAGGAAGTGCCGAGGCCGAGAAACTGATCCGGGTATTGCTGCGTTCATATACCGGACTTTTCAGCGAATATGCGTACATCAACGAAGATACCCTGGCACAACGGAGCGGACTTACCCGCCAGCAGGTGTACGACATCCTGATTTCACTGAGCCGGAAACGGATTCTTCATTACATACCCGGTAAAAAAACGCCATACATCATCTACAGTTGCGAACGGAGGGATATCTCACGCATCATCCTGCGGAAAGAAATCTACGAAGACCGGAAGGCCAGTTACGAAAAACGAATTCATGCCATGCTGGAGTATGCAGACAGCAGCATGTACTGCCGGAGCCGGATACTACTCCACTATTTCGGGGAAAAAAACGAACACAACTGCGGTCATTGTGATGTCTGCCTGGAGAAACATCGCTCCGGAATGAGACAGAAAGAGTTTGACAACCTGAGAGAGAAAATCTATGAACTGCTGCAAGCACATCCTCTTTCCTATAGCGAACTGATTGCCCGGACAGAAGCCGGAGCAGATAAGGCCGAGCAAGTAGTCTCTTTCCTTCTTTCAGAAGAACAACTTTTGCAAAAGAACGGCAAGATATATATTCCTAAGGCTAAACGTGAGGAAGCTCAATAACGAAAGTCGTCCCCTTTCCTTGTTCAGAATGTACGGCAATCTTACCAGCATGCAACCGGATAATTTTCTGCGACAAAGCCAAACCGATTCCGTGTCCTTCAATCGTCTTATCTTGTTCTCCCCTGTAAAATAAGGTAAATAGATTCTGTTTGTCGACCTCCGACATACCGATTCCATCATCCGACATACGGACAATGGTCCACTTGTCCCAATAAGAAATTTGTACAAACGAAGACTTGTCGGCCGAATACTTGCAATTATTTTCTATCAGATTGGAAAATGCGATATTCAGTAAGTAAAGGTTTCCCATGACTGTAATCATACGGTCGTCTTCCGCCTCCTGCTCAAAAAGCAGTTCAATATGGTAATCCGGATGTGCCCTCAAAATACACTCCCGAGTGTCCAGCAGAAGTTCATCCAGGCGAATCTCCTGCATCTTAATCTGCTCTTTCTGATAATCAGCCTTGGCAAGGTTCAGCAGACCGTCTATCAGTCGGGTCATCCGCCGTGCATCCTGCAGCACATTCTCCATAGCCATCCGGTACTGCTCCACGGTCCGCTCCTTCTGCAGCGCCAGATCCAGTTCGGCCATCAAGGCTGCCAGCGGCGTACGCAGTTCGTGTGAGACATTGCTGACAAACATCTTCTGGGAGTTGAAGGAAACCTCCAGCCGCTCCAGCAAGTCATTGAAGGCCGTACTCAGCTCTCCCAATTCGTCCTTCTCATTCTTTACCGGCAAACGCTTTTCAATATGCTGGGCCGTCATGCCCTCTGCCTCCCTGACAATATCACGGATCGGTTTCAAAGAAGCCCGTACCAGGAAATAACAGACCACAAACAACAGGGTCAGTCCGATGACAAACAATATCAGCAAGGTTTTCCGCAACTCCTCCAGGTTATCATAGCCGTAACCATCGTAGGCCGCAGCCGTAACCACATAGTTTTTTCCTTCCCAAAGATAAAGCATTCCCACTCCCTGATACTTCCCCACATAAAACTCAATCTCCCCGTTCTTCAGGATATCATCAATCATCTTCCGATTCTCCTTTACGATATCATTCTGAATCGCATCATGGTAAAGCATCTGAAAATCTGTAGTATAGACAGCAACCTCCACTTCATTGATAAATTTCCGGTTGTTCAAATAAATGGACTGCATAGTAGACGCATCCACCTGCTCCTGAAGAAACAAATGCGCTTTGGTTATTGCTTCTTTCCTCAAGTCGTGAAAAAAAGTCCGGCTGCGCGTATGTTCGCTAACCAAATAAATCAATACCATACACAATAAAAATACCGTAGCTATCACTCCGGTATTCTGTAAAGTCAAACGGGTCTTTATCTTCATAATTTATCCGACAAAATAAAACCGACTCCAGGCTTCGTATGAATCAGTTTCGTATCAAACTCCTTGTCTATTTTCTTTCTCAGGTAATTAATATATACATCAATAAAATTAGTTCCGGTATCAAAATGCGTATTCCATACTTTTTCGGCAATTTCCACACGACTGATTACCTTCTCAGCATTTTCTACCATGTACAACAACAGATTGTATTCTTTCGGAGAAAGCTTGATCGGAATTCCCTTCCGCCTCACCTCCTGTAATTTCAGGTTGACGGACAGGTCTGCATAGACAATCTGATCTGGTTGTACCGATACCGTCTCCACACTGCGCTTCAACAGCACCTTTACCCTGGCTATCAGTTCCCTGAAATCAAATGGCTTCACCATATAATCATCAGCTCCGGCATCAAATCCATCCAACTTGTCATCAGCCGACCCCAATGCTGTCAGCATCAATACCGGAACCTTTTCGTTCAGTTTACGTATCTCCCGACACAACTCAAAGCCATCCAGTTTCGGAAGAATGATATCGGAAATAACCAGTTGAAACACATTCGACTGAAACAGCCTAAGCCCCATTGCTCCGTCATAGGCTACCATAGTCTGATAACCATTCTCCTCAAGTCCGATTTTCAGTAGGTCGGCCACTCTCTTCTCGTCTTCCACAATCAGAATTGTCTGCATGTCTTATTCAAAGTTTATATTAATCTGTTGTTAGATACTTCATCTTCCGTTTCAGTCCTATCTCTTCCTTCTGCTCTCTTTCTCCGCTACTCATCCCGGATAGCCTCTATGGGTTTGATAGCCATTGCCCGGTAAGCCGGAGCAAAGCCAGCCAGTCCTCCCAGCAGCAGCAAAAGCACACATGCTCCGATGGCTCCCCAGAAACTGATTTGAAAATGATTAATAGCCCCTGGAGAAGAGGTTGCCTGCTCCACAGCATTCAATAAGAACACCGCAAAACTGATGCCTCCCATTCCAGCCAACACTGTCAGAACCATGCTTTCCGAGAGAATCTGATACAAAATATCATTCGGACGGGCTCCGATTGCCCGGCGAATACCGATTTCTGAAGTCCTTTCCTTCACCGTTACCATCATTATATTACTTACTCCGATGGCTCCGGCCAGCAACGTACCCAGCCCTACCAGCCACCCCAGAATACGGATTCCCGTAAACAAGTCATCCATCATGCCAAACATAACCTCCGCATTCACGGATATCAGTGCCTGTTCGTCTTCCGGATGAATGTAATGCGCCTGTTTCACCACCTGTTCAATCTGCTTCTGTACTTCACTGATAGTATATCCCTTCTTGGCGGTATAGCATAACATATTGACCCGCGTGCCCCAGTTGTAATTCTGCTGCATGGTAGAAAAAGGAATGACAACCGAAGTCTCTGCCTGGCCGTTGATGGACATGTTTCCCACCGCTGCGTTCACTCCCACTACCTGATAATAAATACCATTGATTTCCACATATTTGCCGCAAGGGTTTCCCTTCTCCGGAAAAAGTGTCTCATAAATCCGCTTACCGATGACACACACCTTACGCAACTGCTGCACGTCAATATCGTTCAGCGTACGTCCCCAGATAATGTTCGGTTCTTCAATACAATCATAAACAGGATAATGCCCTTTCAAGGTTCCTGAAATCTTATTTTTCTCATAAACAATATTCACTCCCCAATTGTCTACTGTAGCCGTCACCACTTCCACCCCTGGAACCATCTGCCGGATACGGTCCACATCCTTATTTTCCAGATTCCAACTCCTTCCCTGCTGGAATCCCCGGTAAGGCTTACTAGTATTCATGGCCCCCATAAAACCAGAATTAGTAGCAAATCCCTCAAAATTACGGGCCATCATGTCCTGCATGCCTTGCGCCCCTCCCATCAGGGCCACCAGCATGAAAATTCCCCAAAATATTCCAAATGCCGTAAGCACACTACGAGTTTTATTGCGGGTAATCGTCACCCATATCTCTTCCCAAGTATCCCAATCCAGTTTTTTCATAATCAATCTGCTCTTAAAGCCTCAATAGGCCTGATTTTAACTGCCTTTCGTGCCGGGAAGAGCCCTGCCAGCGTACCCGCCACCACCAATGTAAGCGTAGCCTGTATGGCAATGCTGACATCGACCGTAGGATTCTCAAACACCGTCACACTGAAGGCGCCGGCATTGACCGTATGACTTCCTGCCACCTGATTCATGTACTCGGTAGCCAGGATGCCCAACACCATCCCGATATATCCGAAAAAGGTGGTAATCACCACACTCTCTGAAATAATCAGCCAAAGGATTGAAGCCGGTTTGGCTCCCAATGCCTTACGTATCCCAAACTCATGCGTTCGTTCGCGTACGGTAATCAGCATGATGTTGCTGACTCCCACAATACCGCTCAACAAAGTAAAAAGTCCGATTACCCAAATTGCAATGTTCAGAAGTTTGGCAGCCGACTGCTGTTGCAGATACTGCGTAAATCGGTTCCATATCCAGACAGCTCCTTCATCAGCCGCATCAAACTGTTTATGTCCGCCCAATGTCCTTCTGAAGTCAGCCTCAAAAAGCTCATTTTTCACCATATCCGTCAGTCCCTGCGTAGTAAAAGTCAAATTATCGATACTGTCTCCCTTTCCATAGATTAACTGGACCGTAGAAAACGGGACCAGTGCCGATGGAGAGAAACTGTTCCGGTCCGTGTAAACTCCCACTACTTGGTAAACTACCCCTCTCCCATTCAGAAGTTTTCCGACTGGACTCCCCTCCGGAAACAGAATACGGGCACTCTTCTCATGCAACACTATCACCTTCCTTCTTTCCTTCATATCTTTCTGGTTGATGAAACGCCCCTCTTTTAAAGAAATTGCCTCCAGCTCCGGATAATTCGGAAAAACTCCTTCCACCGAAATACTCAAATTTTCTCTCCCGTGTGTCAGAACAATGAAACCCGCTCCTACCGTAGCTCCCACGGTAATTACCCTTTCGGGAAAAGCCTTTGCGGTCAATTTCCAGTCACTGTTATCCAGTGCAATCCTCCGCCCCTCCTGCATTCCCTGATAAGGCATTGAAGTAACGCCCGGATAAATCTTCACCGAGTTCATGATCATCCTTCCGCTCTGCCTTTCAAAAGCATGAATCAGACCGTTTCCAGCCCCCAGCAGCACAATCAGCATGAAGATTCCCCATGCCACGGCAAATCCGGTCAAGGCAGTACGCATCTTGTTCCGCTTGATCGTTCCGTAAATCTCCTGTATCAGATCAACCATAGTATTCGCATTATTTCATAAAACCATCTTTGCCGAACGGAGAGGCATTATGGTCGATATTGTCTTCTATCCGTTCAATGATACCATCCTTGATATGAATGATCTTATTCGTCTGATTCGCCACTCCACTTTCGTGAGTTACGATTACAATCGTCAGTTTTTCCTTTTCATGCAGTTCCTTCAGGATATTCATCACTTCTACCGACGTCTTGCTGTCGAGCGCTCCGGTCGGCTCATCAGCCAGAATAATCTGCGGTTTCGAAATCAGTGCCCGAGCAATGGCTACCCGCTGCTTCTGTCCTCCCGACAATTCATTCGGCATATGATGCGCCCACTCCTTCAGGCCTAGTCTTTCAAGATATTCCATAGCAAGAGCGTTTCTTTTCTTTCGGCTCACACCCTGATAAAAAAGCGGTAATGCCACATTCTCCATAGCATTCTTAAAAGAAATCAGGTTAAAAGACTGAAAAATAAAGCCAATCATCTGGTTACGGTACTCAGCCGCACGTGTTTCAGTCAAATCCTTTATCAGCACATCATTTAAAAAATAATTTCCGGAATCATAATTATCCAAGATACCCAAGATATTCAGCAATGTAGATTTTCCGGATCCAGATGCTCCCATAATAGAGACAAATTCACCTTTATCTATTTTAAGATCAATTCCTTTCAGTACATGAAGAGGAGCTCCGTTATGATAGGTTTTATTAATTCCTTCCAGGCGTATCATACTACTTTCAGTTTACACACATATGAGTTACAACTTCTAGTTTCATATCAAGAGTGCTAAGATATAAAAAGGAGACGATTAGGTATAAATAAATCTGAAAAAATTTGTTCTATTTTTAATGTTTATATAATTTTGCCAATATAATTAACCCTTTAAACAAAATAATATCATGACTGTAAATATGGAAAAGCCCTATGTAGTGGGAATGGATATTGGCGGAACAAACACTGTATTCGGTGTAGTAGATTCTCGCGGTAACGTATTGGCATCTGATTCTGTAAAGACTCAGCAATATACTCAGATTGAAGAATATGTAGATGCAGTATGCAAGAAACTCCTCCCGCTCATCCAGCAGTTTGGTGGAGCTGAAAAAATCAAAGGTATGGGAGTAGGTGCTCCTAATGGTAACTATTACAGCGGAACAATTGAATTTGCCCCGAACTTGCCATGGAGAGGCATCATTCCTCTGGCAGCCATGTTTGAAGACAAATTGGGTATCCCGACTGCACTTACCAATGACGCCAATGCCGCAGCTATCGGTGAAATGACTTACGGTGCGGCACGCGGCCTGAAAGATTTCATCATGATTACACTGGGAACAGGTGTAGGTAGCGGTATCGTAATCAACGGTCAGTTGGTATACGGACACGATGGATTTGCCGGAGAACTGGGTCATGTGATTGTCAATCCGGAAGGACGTGCCTGCGGATGCGGCCGAAAAGGCTGTCTGGAAACTTACTGCTCGGCTACAGGTGTGGCACGTACAGCACGTGAATTCCTGGTAGCACGCTCAGAACCAAGTTTGCTGAGAAACGTTCCGGTAGAAGACATCCAGTCAAAAGACGTATACGATGCAGCTGTGAAAGGCGACAAACTGGCTCAGGAAATCTTCGAATACACAGGTAAGATTCTGGGAGAAGCGCTGGCCAACTTCGTTGCATTCTCAAGCCCGGAAGCCATCATCCTGTTCGGAGGTTTGGCCAAATCAGGCGACTATATTACTAAACCTATCCAAAAAGCATTAGAAGATAATGTACTGAACATCTACAAAGGAAAGACAAAACTGTTGCTTTCACAGTTAAAAGATGCCGATGCAGCCGTATTAGGTGCCAGTGCACTGGGATGGGAAGTTAAAGAATAACTTTTTATGATAATTATAAGGCACTCTCCGCTTTCCGAAGCGCGGGAGTGCTTTTTTTATGTGCTTTCCACAAAAAAATCCCTCTCAGCAGTTCCACAAGGGTACTCCTGAGAGGGATAAAAAATTAAAAAACAGTTTAAGTGATTATCTTACCTGAATCACCAGATAACGTGAAACACTCCAGAAAGTGTTCGGATTAGTAATTTTCAGCGTCAACTGTCCTTTGTCATCCTTCACAAACTCATAAGAACCTTCCGGATGAGTAGTCAGCAGTTCGGCACGTTTTGAATACAACTTCACTTCCTTATCCTTACGGATATCGATTTCAGTAAAGTAATCCTTGTTGAATTCGTTGTTCTTCAGTACGTCTCCACGCTGCAGGATCTTCTGATCTTTCAGTTCCGACTTCGTACCGAATACATACCAGGCAGTATTCAATGCCTTATCCTGTACAGCTACTGTCTGAGCCTTTGCTTCATTTTCAGCAGCCAGTTCATCTACGTTCTGGTTCAAAGCAGATACCGCCTCATCCAATTCTGCAATACGGATATTCTTTGCAGCCAGTTCACTCTGCAAAGTCTCAATCTGCTGCTGCTTGGCATTCAGTTCGGCATTCAGGTTCTGGATAGCCTTCTTCAACTGAGCCGACTGGTAATTGCTATTCTTCAACTTAGCCTCCAACTGCGCAATCTGTTCACGGTTTGATTTCAGTTTTTCACTGATAAAGCGGATGTCATCCTTGATTTTATTGGCATTCGACTGCCCTTCTATACCGCCCCCATTCAAATCCACGCGGTTTTCCGCTTCATTAATCTCACGGAAACCTTCCTGAATTGCATTGAAAGAGCCCATAATCTCATCAAGCTCAGCATTCCGATTTGACAATTCAATCATCAGAGAATCATTCTGAGCCTGCAGCGCATCCTGATTCTTTCCAGTATTAATACACGAAGCCAGTGCGGCTGCTGTACATAATGAAAACAAAACCACTTTTTTCATATTCATTTTCAGTTTAGAGTTTATATTTTAGTTTTCCTTTCCTCCTAATACAATTACAATCTCACCGCGGGGCTCCACTTCCGTAAAATGTGCCACGACCTCCTGCAACGTACCTCTCACACTTTCTTCGTGTACTTTCGAAATTTCCCGGCATACAGATACCGGACGCTCCGGACCGAAGAACTCCATGAACTGCGTCAGCGTTTTTACCAGGCGGTAAGGAGATTCGTAGAAAATCATCGTGCGGGTTTCCTCCTGCAGCGCCGTCAGACGGGTCATACGTCCTTTTTTCTGAGGCAGAAATCCTTCGAAGCAGAAACGCTCATCGGGCAAGCCGGAAGATACCAGTGCAGGCACAAAGGCCGTTGCCCCGGGAAGACACTGTACTTCAATTCCGTTACGGACACATTCTCTGACTACCAGAAAACCGGGATCGGAAATTCCAGGAGTTCCGGCATCCGAAATCAATGCCACGGTTTCCCCCGCCTTCAACCGGTTAACCACACTCTCCACGGTCTTATGCTCATTAAACTTATGGTGCGACTGCATCGCATTCTTTATCTCGAAATGCTTCAGCAGGATTCCGGAAGTACGTGTATCTTCAGCCAGAATCAGGTCGGCTTCCTTCAGAATACGGATCGCACGGAAGGTCATATCTTCCAAATTTCCTACCGGAGTAGGAACCACATACAATTTTCCCATACAAATATCCAATGTAATAGAAACAAAGGTAAAAAGTTTTTGTTTCGGTAAATGAAATTCTATCAATATTTAACAGATGTTGTATATTCATTCGCCTTTTCCATACAAATTCGTCAGAATCATGCTCAGATATTGCCCAAACAATTGTATTTTTGCATTCACAACCTTTAAAAAACAAAATTGCTAATTCATAGAATATATGGTTTTATTTTCAGAAGATCACACGCTGGAGACCTGCCGCAGGGGCAGAATCGAGGTTATCTGTGGCTCCATGTTTTCCGGAAAGACAGAAGAATTGATACGCCGTCTGAAGCGCGCCAGCTTTGCCAAACAGCGGGTGGAAATTTTCAAACCTGCCATTGATACGCGCTATTCGAACGATGAGGTCATCTCGCACGACAGAAACTCCATCCAGTCGACCCCCATCGACTCTTCGGCCAGCATCCTGCTTTTCAGTTCGGAAATCGACGTGGTAGGCATCGACGAGGCACAGTTCTTCGACGAAGGCCTGGTGAATGTCTGCAACGAACTGGCCAACCGGGGTATACGGGTCATCATTGCCGGACTGGACATGGACTTCAAGGGAATACCGTTCGGCCCCATGCCTGACCTCTGTGCCATAGCCGATGAGGTAACCAAGGTACACGCCATCTGTGTAAGATGCGGTGACCTGGCCTATATCTCTCACCGTATCATTGCCAGTAACAAACGAGTACTGCTGGGTGAGAAAGAGGAATACGAACCGCTGTGCCGCTGCTGCTACCAGAAAGCCATCAAACAAGCTGAAGGATCCCGCTGACATATTGGCAACCTAAGTTTCTGTCCGGTTACTTTCCTGTCCATTTTTATCTGATACTACGATTATACTGTTATCTCGCAATACTTATTTAATCTTGATTATCCCAATGAAAATATTCTTTCTGCTACTGACCACTCTGTGTTCCTTTCTGACTGTCTGCGGACAAGCACCCAAGGAACGGCTTAAAGCATCTTTGGAAGAACTGCTGAAGACACAAAAGGTACAGGCTGGAATCGCCCTTATTATTGACGGAAAGGACACTCTAACCCTCCACAACGAGGTACACTATCCCATGATGAGTGTATTCAAGTTCCATCAGGCACTGGCGGTAGTCGATTGCCTCCAGCGGCAAGGTATTTCCCTGGATACTACACTGCATATCCGGAAAGAGGAATTAAAAGAAAACACTCATAGTCCACTACGCGACCGGTATCCGGAAGAGAATGTCGTACTGTCGGTAGCCGACCTGCTCACCTATACCCTGAAATGGAGTGACAACAATGCCTGCGACATCCTCTTCGACCGGATTATCGGGACAAAGGAAACCGAGGCATATATCCGTTCACTGGGAATCGAAGACTTCCGGATTACAGCCAACGAAGACGACATGCACCGTGAATGGGAATTGTGCTACGAAAACTGGTCCACTCCTTTGGCGGCTGCGCAACTGCTGGAACTGTTTATTAATGAAAAGACAGTGACCGGACCTTATTATACGTTCATCCGCCGTACCATGACTGGTTGTACCACCGGAAAAGACCGGCTGTCGGCAGCAATTACGGACTCCCAGACCATCATCGGTCACAAGACAGGAACCGGCGACCGGAATCCGCAGGGAGAACTCATCGGAATCAATGATATCGGCTTCATTTTTCCGGCTGAAGGTTCCCGGTATACCTTAGCTGTTTTTCTTAAGGATTCGAAAGAGAGCGATGCTGATACAGCAGCCCTCATCGGAAAGATATCAAAAATGATACTTGAATATGTTACCCAACAGAATCAATCACTTAAATAACTAGATTTATGAAACAGTTTGCTTTATTAATGATGTTAGGACTTTGTGCCTGTACAGGAAACCAGAAATCCGGTAATGCGCAGGACGGAAATGCCACAGATTCTGTCCGCATAGAAGCAGCGACTCCTGTCGGCACGGAAAATTTACAGGAAGACAGTCTTGTCACCCTTTCCGGAGTAGTACGCCTCGGACATGAAGTCCGCTCGTTCCAGCCGGAAAACAGCGACAAAGAATTCTGGATTGTAGACAAGAGCGGTCAACTGGAGGAAAAATACAACAAACTGACGGGAGGAAACAAGAACGGAAAACCTGTCAAGGCTACGCTCAAGTTGAAATACGACGGACAATGGGAAAACGGATTTGCAGCCGAATATGACGGAGTGTACCTGGTCAGTGAAGTCATTCAGTTCGAAAAGCCTTAACATACTTTCTATTACAACTCTCTAAAAGGATATTACATAAACGGGCCGGACAAGTATTTATCAGCTGAGTTCCCTGTTTCACCGGCAGGCAGTCCATTTTTTCCGTGGTTTCTGTCTGCCGGTGATGTACATTCTGCAGTCAGGCGTCGTTATCAGAAGAAAAAAGGCCGGTATTCCCCGACGTATGAAAAGAAATTTGTAAGTTTGCAGCGTGAATAAGAAAATAAATAAACAAAATAGCACAATGAAAAAGAGCCTTTTCTTAGTCGCAGCCCTGTTGCTGTGCACTGCCGTACGGGCACAATACTTCTGTACGGCCAACAAAACGGAACTTCATTATGTAAATTACGATGAAGCCGGACAGAGTATCTCCAACGAAACCACTACTGTATACAATGCCGGAAACAAAGACGGAGTCACAGTGGCACAATATCTGACCAAGATTGTGACCAACAAAACCAAAAACAATACTTCTTATACGCTGCACAACTGGAGCTATGACGGCAGTCAGACAGTTTGCCAGGAGGACCTGATGTACGGACCGTATATCAAATCAGATTCCGACCCTGCCAAATACGATACCAAGACCCGTGAAGCAATGGCCGAAGAAATCAAGTTCAAGGGGGACAACACCTTCATCATCAAGGACGGTGCACGTGCCGGAGTCACCATTCCCGACTATTCATACTCATACATCAACAACATGCTGAAGAATGAGGTAAATATCTCGGGAGCCGCTTACATGGGAGAAGAACGTATCAGCACAAGTGCCGGTAAATTTGACTGCACCAAGATCTCTTACCTGAAACGTACCAAGATTCTACTGAAGACAGAAACGCTGCGGATTACCGAATGGTATGCCAAAGAGGTAGGACTGATCAAATCGGAAGCGTTTGATACCAAAGGAAAGCCTCACGGCAAGAAACTACTGGTGAAAATCATTAAATAAAAGGCAAAAACCACACAACGGGAAAAGCAAGTCTATCCCCTTGCCTGAAGACGAGAGGGTTGGTCCGATATCCACAGACCAACCCTCTCGTTCTTATATATATAAGCATCAAGCTTAGATAATTTCAATTCCCTGTTCCCGGCACATCTCCAGTCCGATATCCTTCAGCTTGAACTTCTGGATTTTTCCACTACCCGTCATCGGGAATTCCTTGACAAAGAAGATGTATTTCGGAATCTTATAGCGCGCAATCTTTCCCTGGCAGAAATCACGCACATCAAAATCGCTCATCGACACACCTTCGTGCAGAATGATAAAGGCTCCCACCGCCTCCCCGTATTTCTTGGACGGGATTCCGGCCACCTGTACATCCTTGATCCCAGGCATCTGATACAAGAACTCCTCTATCTCACGCGGATAGATATTCTCTCCACCGCGGATAATCATGTCCTTGATACGTCCCGTAATCCGGTAATTACCGTTTTCATCCTTCACACCCAGGTCACCGGAATGCAGGAAACCGTTGGCATCAATCACTTCGGCAGTCGCCTCGGGATTCTTATAATACCCCTTCATGGTATTATATCCCCGGTTGCACATCTCTCCCTGTACCCCCACCGGACACTCCTCACCGGTTTCAGGGTCAATGACCCGGACTTCCGTAAACTCAAAATCACGGCCTACGGTTGTGAAACGCACCTCCTCAGGATCATCAATGCGCGTATGCGTCATGCCCGGAGATGCCTCCGTCAGCCCATACACACTGGTTACCTTCATAAACATCTTCTCCTCCACCTGTTTCATCAGTTCCACCGGACACAAGGCACCAGCCATGATACCGGTACGCAGACTTGACAGGTCGAAAAGGTCAAACATCGGATGATGCAATTCGGCAATAAACATGGTCGGCACCCCATAAAGTGCAGTACACCGTTCTTTATGTACCGATGCCAATACTACCAACGGGTCGAACCGTTCTACCATTACCTGAGTACAACCGTGTGTCAGACAGTTCATCGTAGCCAGTACAATACCGAAACAATGGAACAGAGGTACACAGACACAGAGTTTGTCGTCGGCAGTGAACTTCATGTGCTCACCCGTCAAAAAGCCGTTATTGGCAATGTTATAATGCGTCAGCATCACTCCCTTCGGAAAACCGGTGGTACCCGAGGTGTATTGCATATTGACAGTATCGTGACAACTAACCTTCTTCTTGGCTTCGAGCAGTGCCTCATCTTCCACATGATTACCCAGCAATAAAATCTCTGCTGTATTGTACATTCCACGGAATTTCTCCTGACCGATATAAATCACATTGCGCATCTTCGGGAAGCGCTTGCTCTTCATATAGCCACGCTCGAAAGTCTTCAATTCGGGAAGCATCCGGTAGGTCATTTCCACGAAATTATTATCCTTCTCCGTATCTACAATACACAGCGTATGCATGTCTGAATTCTGACACAGATACTCCAGTTCCGCCTGTTTGTAATTGGTATTGACCGTAACCGCTACCGCACCGATCTTGGCACAGGCATACAGGAAAGTCAGCCAGTCGGGTACATTTCCCGCCCAGATACCGACATGCGTGCCGTGTGTGATACCGATGGCAAGCAAACCCTTGGCCATATGGTCCACCCGCTTGTTGAACTGGCTCCACGTAAACCGTAGGTTACGGTCTGAATAAACGATATATTCCTTATCGGGGGTAACGACGGCCCAATGCTCCAGCCAGTCGCCCAACGTACGTTCTGATAATTGTAACATAAGCCGAAAAATTAAACCGGTGTATAAATGACAGCCAGAATCTGAGCTCCCTGCCCTTCAAAAGCATGCACATGATGAGGCACAATGGAGTCGTAATAAATAGTATCTCCCTGTTCCAGCACATAAGTATGCTTGCCGTAACTGATTTCCAACACTCCTTTCAGTACCATGATAAACTCTTCTCCCTCGTGGGCCGAAAGGTGGAACTGCTGTTCTTCCTGAGCATCAATATCAATGATAAAAGGTTCCATATGACGGTCGGTCTTGTTACGCGATAACGAATGATAATGCATATGCTGGCGCGCATCTACCGCATTGTTCGAAAAACTGATGGTATTGTCGGCCTCTCCGCAACGGCATACCACCGGAGCTGCCTCATCGGCCTGATCATCCAGGAAAGTACCCAAACGCACTCCCAGTACACGAGCAATCTTCACCAGCGGTGCCAGCGAAGGAATATCCGTATTGTTCTCAATGCGGGTAATCTGCTCCACCGTCAGTCCTGTACGTTCCGACAAAGCCTCTATGCTGATTTCCTTAATGGTTCTGAGTGCATGTATTTTTTCACCGATAATATAAGTATGATCCATAATATATCCATTTAAAGTTATTGGAATGTGTTTTTCTTCTACTTCGATATTTTTAATTATGCAAATATAATTATTTTTTAAATTACAAGGGGATTTTAATTACGTTTTGCAATTCTTCTATTACACAGCAGCTGCCCCATCCAAATTCCGGAGCGAGAAATACCGTCAAAAAAGAAGAGCCATGACCGACTTTAGAGCAATCCCACGGCTCTAACGTCAGTCATGACTCTCTTTATGTAATACTGAACGGAAACAATCCCCGAAGCAGCCGAAATGATACAACTTTTTACAGAATCGCTTTTCTGTCCGGCCCACTAACCCTGATAATAAATCCGTTTTACACGGGCTGACACCCCTGTAAGGACCTCATAAGGAATGGTATTCAACTGTTCTGCCAATACCGTTACCGGCAGATCATCCCCGAAGATAATGACAGAATCTCCCTCCTTGCAATCAATATCGGTCACATCAATCATACATACATCCATACAGATGCTGCCCACATAAGGCGCTTTCTGTCCGTTAACCAGACAGTATCCGTGTCCGTTGCCCAAGTGACGGTCCAAGCCATCCGCATATCCGATAGGCAAGGCTGCAATCCGTGAATCACGGTCCAGATGCCCCTTGCGGCTGTATCCCACCGTATCTTCGGCCGGTACATCATGAATCTGCAGGATAGTCGTGCGGAGAGTACTGACATTACAGAGCATCTTGTTAGTAAACGGATCCACCCCATACAGACCGATGCCCAGACGGACCATCTCAAACTGTGCTCCCGGATAGCGTTCAATACCTGCCGTGTTGCAGATATGACGGAGTATCTTGTGACTGAAAGCTGCCTGAAGCGCATCGGCCGCTGCCTCGAAGGTCTCTATCTGACGGCGCGTAAACGAGTCAAAAACAGCAGAGTCACTACCTACCAGGTGTGAGAAGATTGAACGGGGAATTACGGCAGTCTGACGCTGCAGCCGTTCTATCAGTTGCGGAATGTCCGAAGGCGCGAAGCCCAGACGGTGCATACCCGTATCAATCTTGATATGAATCGGAATACTGGAAGCTCCTTCTCTACCGGCAGCCTTGATCAGTTCATCAAGCAGATGGAAACTGTAAACCTCCGGTTCCAGTTTATAGTCGAACATGGTCTTGAATGCAGTCAGTTCCGGATTCATGATCATAATGGAACTGTTGATACCTGCCTTACGCAAATCAGCCCCCTCATCGGCCACCGCCACAGCCAGATAGTCCACCCGATGGTCTTCAAGCGTCTTGGCGATTTCAAACGAACCGGCTCCATAGGCCGATGCCTTGACCATACACACTATCTTGGTTTCCGGTTTCAGTTTGTTGCGGTAATAATTGAGGTTGTCAACCAATGCATTCAGGTTGATTTCCAATATGGTTTCGTGTACTTTCTGCTCCAGACGGTCGGAAATCTCATCAAAATGGAAGGCCCGTGCCCCCTTGATCAACACCACTTCATTGCGTAAAGAAGTAAGCAGTCCCGATTCCAACAATTCAGAAGTTGTACGGAAAAATGCCTTTTCAATCTCGAAACGGGAAGCCGCAGCCGAAATTTCCTCTCCCACTCCGATAATGCGGTCTACCCCACGGCTGTGGACCAGTTCGGCCACCTGACGGTAAAGCAATTTGCTGGGCTGTCCGGTTTCCAGTATATCCGAAAGAATCAGGGTCCGCTTCCGTCCCTTGTCTTCTGTTCTGCGGGCCATGAAGTCGAGCGCAATATCCAAAGAAGCAAAGTCAGAATTATAACTGTCGTTAATCAGTACACAACCGTTCTTTCCCTCCTTGACTTCCAGACGCATGGCTACCGGTTCCAAATGAGCCATCCGTTCGGCAATACTTTCAGGTGAGAGCATCAGGTACAGACACACCGCCAGACAGTTCAGTGAGTTCTCAATAGAAGCATCATCAATGAACGGAATACGGTATTCCTTATTGAAGCCCAAGTAGCGGTACTTGACTGTCGTACCTTTATCATCCTTTTCAATCCGTTCAATATACAACGGACGTTCATTATCCTTCATTGACCAGGCTATCTCTCGTGAAGTAAACAGACTCTTGGACACACAACTGCTGATCAGTTCATTGTCTCCATTGTATACTATCACGTCGCAGTCCTTGAATAGCTGGAGTTTCTCCATACACTTGTCCTGCAACGAAGCAAAGTTCTCCTGATGCGCGCCCCCGATATTGGTAATCACTCCGATCGTAGGCTGAATGATGGGCTGCAATGCCTCCATCTCTCCCATTTCAGAGATACCGGCCTCAAAAATACCCAGTTCCGTATGTTCATTCAGCAGCCATACAGACAGCGGCACTCCAATCTGCGAATTGTAACTTCGCGGAGAACGGGTGATGGTACGCTCCGGGCTCAGCAACTGATACAGCCATTCCTTTACGACTGTCTTTCCGTTACTTCCCGTAATGCCCACTACCGGAATCTGAAAATGCTCGCGGTACTTGGCCGCCAGCCGTTGCAAGGCCCGGCGGGTATTGCCAACCTGCAGAAAATTGGCATCAGCATAATCACCGGGCTTTTCCGGCAATTCGGATACCACAAAATTACGTACCCCACGGACGTAAAGTTCTGGAATATATTTATGCCCGTCGTTACGCTTGGTTTTCAGGGCAAAGAACAACGTTTCTTCCGGAAAACACAAGGAACGACTGTCGGTCAGTATCCAGTCTATAGTAGAGGGATGATTTCCCAATCTTTTGGCTCCCAAGATGGAAGCTATTTCTTCAATCGAGCTTGACATATATCTATTTCATTTTGCACGTCTAAATACGGAAATTTTTCTTTTAGCTGCTCTATTTTTAACAGAATTTGACTTAAAAAGCGACGATATGCTTCCGATTCAGCATCAAAAGGGCGGTGTGCAATCCCCTTGCGGATATCCTCCCAGACTTTCATCACGGTTTCTGTCTCCTTCGTAAAGTAAGAAGTACAGAAACATTCCCAGATGTATTTTACCGCCAGCGGAGAAGGATGAAGCATGTCGTCGGCATAAAAACGGTAATCACGCAGTTCATCCATCATGATTTCGTAGGAAGGGAAATAATGACAGTCGCTGTACCGGCTGCACAGATAATCAGCGGCCAGCAATAAGGTAGCCTTACTGAGTTGGTTGCCATGCATCCCGTCTTTGGCATGCCGGATCGGACTGGCCGTAAACAGAAAGCGGACACCGGGATTAATCTGTCGGATACGGTCCAGCAGACTGGTATACAAGCGGGTAATTTCGTCCACTTTCAACAGACGGCGAGAAAACAGGCGGTCGGGCAACTTGTGGCAGTTTCCTACCACTTCTCCATTTTCTTTCCATTCGTATACGCGGGCCGTTCCCCATGTAAAAATCATCCAATTTACCGTTTTCAGCGAACGGGCAGCCAAATCCATCCGCTCATTGATGCGCTGCAAGGTCTGCCGACAATCGGTTGAAGAAAAAGAAGTGTGATGCATCAGACTGAACCATTGACCGTTACGGCACTCCAGATCCGAGAGTTCGTAAACCTTCCCCGCAAGCAACTGCTGCAAGGCCTTTGCAATAGACAAAGGATTGTACAAGATGCCAAACGGATTGACATCACACGAAAACTTGTTGTCGGTCAACAGGTTGCCTACGTTTTCTGCAAAACAGGACCCCCACAGCATCAAACTGTCGGAATGCCTGATTTCAGGTCCTTTTTCCGGTAATTCCACCCTAGTTCTAAATTCCATACTCCAACACAATATTTTTGATACAAATGTAAACACATTACATATATTTATCGTATTTTTGTGCAATTAATATTTGAGAAAACGGATGGAACAGCCTACATCATACGAACTGTTAAACAAGATTGATAGCCCAGCAGACTTGCGCCACATGGCGGAAGATGCATTGCCTGAGGTTTGTCAAGAACTCCGGCAAAAGATCATAGATGAACTGTCACGTAACCCTGGACATTTTGGGTCCAGTCTGGGGGTCATTGAGTTGACTGTCGCACTTCATTATGTATTCCACACCCCGGAAGACCGTATTGTATGGGATGTGGGACACCAGGCATATGGACATAAAATCCTGACAGGACGCAGAGACCGTTTCTGTACCAACCGTAAACTGAATGGATTGTGTCCTTTCCCCTCACCTTCAGAAAGCAAATACGATACTTTTACCTGCGGACATGCCTCAAATTCCATTTCCGCAGCCCTGGGTATGGCAGTGGCCGCCGCACAAAAAGGAGAGATGAGCCGCCATGTAGTGGCCGTCATCGGAGACGGTTCCATGAGCGGGGGACTGGCTTTTGAGGGACTGAACAACGCTTCTTCTACCCCAAACAATCTGCTCATCATACTGAATGACAACAATATGGCAATCGACCGGAGCGTGGGAGGCATGAAACAATACCTGCTCAATCTGCAGACCTCGGAAGGATATAACCGGATGAGATACAAGTTGTCCAGACTGCTCCATCAGTGGGGATGGTTGAATGAAGAGCGGAGAAAAAGCATGATCCGTTTCAACAACAGCCTGAAATCAGTAATCACCCAGCAGCAGAATATTTTTGAGGGACTGAATATCCGTTATTTCGGACCGATAGACGGACATGACGTACATGCCCTGGTAAAGGTACTGAAAGAAATCAAGGACATGAAGGGCCCGAAGCTGCTTCATATACATACCAAAAAGGGGAAAGGATTCAAGCCGGCCGAAGAAGCCGCTACCATCTGGCATGCACCGGGAATATTCGACAAGGAAACAGGAGAACGTATCGTCAATGATACCCAGAACCTGCCGCCTTTGTTCCAGGATGTATTCGGTACTACTCTGGTGGAACTTGCCGAAAAGAATGACAAGATCATAGGAGTTACCCCGGCCATGCCGACAGGATGCTCCATGAGCATGCTTATGAAGGCATACCCCAAGCGGGCTTTCGACGTGGGAATTGCCGAAGGACATGCCGTTACATTCTCCGGAGGTATGGCCAAGGAGGGGATGGTGCCTTTCTGCAACATCTACTCTTCTTTCATGCAACGGGCATACGACAACATCATCCACGATGTAGCTATCCAAAAGCTTCATGTGGTATTGTGTCTGGACCGTGCAGGACTGGTAGGAGAAGACGGGCCGACGCACCACGGGGTGTTCGACATGGCGTATCTGAGAGTGATTCCTAACCTGACCATTGCTTCCCCGATGGATGAAAAGGAATTGAGACGACTGATGTATACGGCCCAACTGCCGGATATGGGCCCTTTTGCCATCCGATATCCGCGTGGCAGAGGGGTACTGACCGACTGGAAATGTCCGCTGGAAGCCATTGAAGTTGGTAAAGGAAGAAAACTGAAAGAGGGAACCGACCTGGCAGTCGTCACCATCGGCCCAGTCGGAAACGAAGCCGAAGAGGCCATCAGACGGTATGAAGAGGAAACCGGAAAGAGCATCGCACATTACGACCTGCGCTTTCTGAAGCCTTTGGACGAAGATATGCTGCACGAAATCGGACAGCGTTTCAAGAAAGTCATTACCGTAGAAGACGGAGTACTGAAAGGCGGAATGGGAAGTGCCCTGCTGGAGTTCTTATCTGACAACAACTACTGTCCGTCTGTCAGACGTCTGGGCATTCCCGACAAGTTTGTCCAGCACGGAACGGTCAGGGAACTTTACAAGATTTGTAAAATCGACAAAGAAAGTATATATAATACATTAACTGATACACTGATTTCATGAAAATTATTATTGCAGGAGCAGGAGAAGTAGGTACACACTTGGCCAAACTGCTGTCCGGAGAAAAGCAAGACATCATTTTGATGGATGAAAATGAGGAGAAGTTAGGGAAATTGGGAAATAATTTCGACCTGATGGCAGTCAACCTGTCGCCCATCTCTATTTCCGGCCTGAAAGAAGCAGGAGTAGCTGGAGCAGATCTTTTCATAGCCGTTACTCCCAACGAAAGTCAGAACATGACTGCCTGCATGCTGGCTACCAGTCTGGGAGCCAAGAAGACTGTCGCCCGAATCGACAATTATGAATATCTGTTACCCAAGCATCAGGAATTTTTTGCCCGACTGGGAGTACATTCGCTGATTTATCCGGAAATGCTGGCAGCCAAGGAAATTGTAGATGCAGTAAAGATGAGCTGGATCAGACAATGGTGGGAGTTTGCCGGAGGAGCACTGGTACTTCTGGGAACCAAGATGACCGATACGGCAGAAATTCTGAACGTACCGCTTCATGAACTGGGAGGCCGGAACATTCCGTTCCACATCGTAGCCATCAAACGGAACAACGAAACCATCATCCCGCGAGGAGATGATACCATCCGGCTGAATGACGTGGTGTATTTCACGACCACCAAGAAATACATTCCATACATCCGGAAAATCTCGGGTAAGGACAATTATGCCGATATCCGCAACGTCATGATCATGGGAGGAAGCCGGATTGCCGTACGTACCGTACAGTACATGCCGGAGTACATGCATACCAAGATCATTGAAAATGATTTCAACCGCTGCAACCGACTGACCGAACTGGTAGACGATGATGTGATGATCATCAATGGAGACGGTCGTGACATGGAACTGCTGATGGAAGAAGGCATCAAGAATACGGAGGCGTTTGTGGCCCTGACCGGAAGCGCGGAAACCAATATCCTGGCCTGTCTGGCTGCCAAGCGACTGGGAGTAAGCAAGACAGTAGCCGAAGTGGAGAATATCGACTATATCAGCATGGCTGAAAGCCTGGACATCGGTACCGTCATCAACAAGAAATTCATAGCCGCCAGCCACATTTATCAGATGATGCTGGATGCAGATGTATCGAACGTAAAATGTCTGACATTCGCAGACGCCGACGTGGCAGAGTTTACTGCCAAGGCCGGCTCAAAGATCACACGCTCACAGGTGAAGGACGTGGGACTTCCCAAGGGAGCGACCATCGGCGGACTGATCAGAAACGGTGAAGGTATCCTGGTAACAGGTAATACCACTATCCAGGAAAACGACCATGTAGTAGTATTCTGCCTGGGTATGATGATAAAAAAACTGGAAAAATTTTTCAACTGATCCGTTACGGATTCCAGAAATACAATAAAATGGCAGTTACCACGAATTGACCGTGTGCGATAACTGCCATTTATTTTTTTATAGGGATAAACATACCTTACTTTAAATAAATATGTTATATTTGCAGCACTTTTCAATAGGTAGGGTATGGATAAGTGGATAAAAACAGTTACAGTTATCTTCTTTTTTCTTATAACATCGGTTATAGGAAGTATATTTTATACTCTCCAAGAAAACACTGAAAATCAAGAGACTACCCCAAACAAAGAGGTAACAGAACAGGTTACCGCGTCTCATTCAGAAACAGATATTCTTATCAATTTTCTTCTGAATTCAGATTATGCAGACATTCCAGCCTCACTGGCTTTTCACAATGGCAGCAGCAATGATATGAAGTCAGCCCTGCACTGTACCATCCTATCCTTAAGCCACCATTCCGAATATGGAATGTACAAGAAAATACTACTAAGAAAAAATAAAGGCTTACCGGCCTGTAAAAGAATTGACTACTACATTTATACCCTCGAGAAAATTATCATCTGAAAAATTCCTTGATAATAAGGAATTTACCCCTTATTGTATCGGATAAAGAGCGTTTTATCCGACGTTGCTCATTTTACATATAGGGTGTCTATTAAAAATTAAATTTTATATATATATGTTTTTTACATTCATTATTGTCGTTATTCTGACAGCTATAGCCCTGGTGGTAGCCGCAATGACCATTGCCAAGCTGATAGCCCCCCGCTCATTCAATCCACAGAAAGGAGAGCCTTATGAATGCGGTATTCCGACACGCGGAGGATCTTGGGTACAGTTCAAGGTAGGATATTACCTGTTTGCCATCCTGTTTCTGATGTTCGACATCGAAACGGTATTCCTGTTCCCATGGGCTGTAGTGGTTTCAGAAGTTGGAGCCTACGCACTGGTTAGTGTCGGTTTCTTTTTAGTGATATTAATTTTAGGTCTGGCTTATGCCTGGAAGAAAGGAGCATTGGAATGGGAGTAAAAGAAAAGACGGAGATCCGCTCCATGAAATACGAAGAGTTCAAGAACAATGACTATCTGGAAAGACTGGTCAAGGAACTGAACCGTGACGGAGCCGGAGTAATTTTGGGAACAGTGGACGATTTGATTAACTGGGGACGCAGCAATTCCCTCTGGTCACTGACCTTCGGTACCAGCTGTTGTGCCATCGAGTTCATGGCACTGGGAGCTGCCCGCTACGATATGGCCCGTTTTGGGTTTGAGGTTACGCGAAACTCTCCCCGTCAGGCGGACATGATTATGGTGTTGGGAACCATCACCTATAAAATGGCTCCGGTACTGAAGCGTCTGTACGACCAGATGGCAGAGCCAAAATACGTGGTGGCTGTAGGAGGATGTACGATTTCGGGAGGACCTTTCATCAAATCGTACCACGTAGTGAACGGTATTGACAAAATCATTCCGGTAGACGTATTCATCCCGGGATGCCCTCCAAGACCAGAAGCTTTCTACTACGGAATGATGCAGCTCCAGCGTAAGATTAAGGTGGAAAAATTCCTCGGAGGAGTGAACCGACAAGAAAAAGAGCCTAAAGAAAACGAAACCGAACAGCACGTTCGTTAACGCATAAACTATTAAAATCATGGATATAAAAGAAAAAATCTCCGGACTGGCTGCTGATATTACAGTTTCTACTCAAGGCGACTGGATAGCCGAAATTCCGGTGGAGTCATTCCGTATGGTGGCCGAACGCGTCTGCCATGATCCCGAGGAACCGATGGATTACCTGCGCGACATCGTAGGTATGGACTGGGGAGAAAACGGACTGGGAGCTTTATATTATCTGGAATCTACCCGGACTCATCAGCAGATTGTGCTGAAGACAAGCGTACACAACCGCGAACAGGCATTCATTCCTTCGGTCTGTGATTTGTGGAAGACTGCGGAAATCAAGGAAAGAGAGGTATTCGATTTCTTCGGCATCCGCTTTCTGAATAATCCGGATATGCGACGCATCTTCTTGCGTGAAGACTGGAAAGGATATCCGTTGCGCAAGGATTACGACATGAATTCCAACCCGCTGAACATGGACAATGAGGAAAATGCCGATATCACCGACGAATATTACCTGAATCCTGACGGTACGATTACCGACCGTAAAAACATTGTTTTCGACCAGAAAGACTTTGTGGTCAACATCGGTCCGCAGCACCCTTCTACTCACGGAGTACTCCGTCTGCGAACCTCAATGGAAGGAGAAACCATTTCCAAGGTTGATCCGATTTGCGGATACATCCACCGGGGAATCGAAAAGATGAACGAGAGTCTTACGTATCCTCAGACACTGGCACTGACCGACCGTCTGGACTACCTGAGCGCACATCAGAACCGCCATGCCCTCTGTATGTGTATCGAGAAGGCAGCAGGCATTGAAATCAGCGAGCGTGCCCAGTACATCCGTACCATCATGGACGAGTTGCAGCGTATCGACTCACACCTGCTGTTCTACTCCTGTCTGGTAATGGATATGGGTGGACTGACACCGTTCTTCTACGGTTTCCGTGAACGTGAAATGATTCTGGATATCTTCGAAGAGACTACCGGCGGACGTCTGATACAGAACTACAACATGATTGGAGGCGTACAGGCCGACATTCATCCGGACTTCCAGCGCAAGGTAAAAGAATTCATCAAGCACCTGCGCAGTGTCATCAAGGATTATCACGATATCTTTACCGGAAACGTCATTGCCACTACCCGACTGAAAGGTGTGGGACTGCTTCGCCGGGAAGATGCCATCTCACTGGGTGTGACCGGCGGTTCCGGACGTGCTTCCGGATGGTCCAATGACGTGCGGAAGCATCATCCGTATGCGATGTACAGCAAGGTTGACTTCAAGGAAATCCTTTATACAGAAGGCGACTCCTTTGCACGGTACATGGTCCGTATGGATGAAATCATGGAATCTTGCCACATCATCGAACAGCTGATTGACAACATTCCGGAAGGCGAATACCGCGTAAAGACCAAAGCAATCATCAAACTGCCGGAAGGCAATTACTCGGCAGCCGTAGAAAGCAGCCGTGGTGAGTTTGCGGTAATGCTGGAAAGCCACGGAGACAAGTCGCCTTACCGTCTGCACTACCGTTCTACCGGACTTCCTCTGGTACATGCACTGGATACGGTATGCAAAGGAAACAAGATTGCCGACCTGATTGCCATCGGTGGAACGCTGGACTATGTGATTCCAGACATTGACCGTTAAGTATAACCCTTCAATTAGTAATTATGTTTTTAGATTATTATAACCTTCAACCTTTATTGACGGCCATTCATGCTGCATTATGCAGTATCATGCCCGAAGGGCTGGCCATTTTTCTGGAAGGACTGGCAGTCGGAGTCTTCATTCTGGTACTTTATGCCGTCTTGGCCATTATCCTGATCTACATGGAACGTAAGGTATGTGCAGCCTTCCAGTGCCGTATCGGTCCGAACCGTGTAGGAGGTAAGGGAGGATTGCTCCAGGTACCGGCCGACGTATTGAAAATCCTGACCAAGGAAATCATCGAACTGAAAAAGTCCGACCATTTCCTGTACAACCTGGCTCCGTTCCTGGTGATTCTGGCTTCCATCCTGACTTTCTCCTGTCTGCCATGGAACAAGGGAGGAGAAATCCTTCACATGAACATCGGTATTTTCTTCGTTCTGGCAGCTTCTTCCATCGGCGTACTGGGTATCCTGCTTGCCGGATGGAGTAGTAACAGCAAGTATACGCTGATCGGAGCGGTACGAAGCGGAGCGATGATCATCAGTTACGAACTGTCCATCGGACTGGTGGTACTCACCATGGTCATGATGAGCGGCACGATGGACATTCAGGAAATCGTAAACAACCAGGCCAACGGATGGAACATCTTCAAAGGCCATCTGCCAGCCATTGCAGCCTTCATCATCTACCTGATTGCCGGTAATGCGGAAGCCAACCGTGGCCCGTTCGACCTGGCAGAAGCAGAACAGGAACTTACCGCCGGTTATCATACGGAATATTCGGGTATGCACTTCGGATTCTTCTATCTGGCAGAATACCTGAACCTCTTCATTACCGCCGGTATCGCAACCACTCTTTTCCTGGGCGGATGGATGCCTTTGCACATTGCAGGCCTTGAAGGCTTCAACGCCGTAATGGACTACATCCCCGGTGTGCTCTGGTTTGTAGGAAAGACCTTCTTTATCGTCTTCCTCCTGATGTGGATACGCTGGACCTTCCCGCGCCTCCGTATCGACCAGGTACTGATTCTGGAATGGAAATACCTGATGCCGCTGTCACTGCTGGTACTGCTCACCATGACAGTCTGCAAGGTATTCGGCTGGGTATTTTAATTAACTGACTAATAAATTTAAGACAATGAGTAGTTTCAATTCATATATCAAAGGATATGTTTCCGGAGTAAAGAGTCTGCTGACAGGTATGCGCACTTCCATGAAAGTGTTCTGGCAGCCTAAGGTCACCGAACAGTATCCTGAAAACCGTCGCACGACGCTCCACATTCCGGAACGCCACCGTGCCCGGCTGATTATGGTACACAATGCAGAGAACCAGCACCACTGTATTGCCTGCGGACTGTGCCAGATGGCTTGCCCCAACGGCACCATCAAAGTCATCTCAGAAACCCGGGAAGATGAAGAAGGCAAGAAAAAGAAATATCTTGTCAAATACGAATACAACTTAGGATCATGCATGTTCTGCCAGTTGTGTGTCAATGCCTGTCCTCACGGCGCCATCGAATTCAGCAACGATTTTGAAAACGCCGTATTCGAGAAAGAAAAACTGGTTCAGACACTCAACCACGAAGATTCAACACTTGCCAAATAAACAAGAAAATGGGAATAACACTTCAAGAAATCGCATTTTATGTAGTAGCTGTAGCCATTGCAGTCTGCTCCGTTCTGGCAGTCACCACGGGTAAAATCCTGCGTGCTGCCACTTATCTGCTATTTGTTCTGTTCGGTACAGGCGCTCTTTACGGTATCCTGGGATACACTTATCTGGGTGCGGTACAGTTGATGGTCTATGCCGGAGGTATTGTGGTACTGTATGTATTCTCCATCCTGCTGACCCAGTCGGACAAAGACATGAAATATAAAATCCGGAAGCCCAAGCTGATCAGTGTACTGCTGACTACCCTGGCGGGTGCTGCACTGGTACTCTTCCTCGTATTCACCAACGGATTTGCACTCAACATGATTCCGCAGGGAATAGAACTTCCGGCACGTGAAATCGGTCTGGCGCTTATCGGCACCGGAAAACATCAGTTTGTTTTACCTTTCGAAGTAGTGAGCGTATTGCTGCTTGCCTGTATGATAGGAAGTATCTTAATCGCACGAAAAGAAAAATAAATCCCTCAGCATTATGGAATTAGAAATACACGTTATACATTATCTGGTAATCAGCACGGTCATGATGTTTTGCGGAATATATGGTTTCTTTACCCGCAAGAACCTGCTGGCACTGCTTATTTCAGTTGAATTGATGCTGAATGCCACCAACATCAACTTTGCCGTATTCAACCGTTATCTTTTCCCCGACCAGCTGGAAGGTCACTTCTTCAGCCTGTTCGGCATTGCCATCGCTGCAGCAGAAACCGCTGTGGCCATTGCCATCATCATCAACGTATACCGCAATATCAAGCAGGTACTTACGGATGACATTACAGATATGAAAGGATAACCCAGAACTCACGAAATTAAAAGATTATTATGGAATATACGATTTTAATTCTCTTGCTTCCGATACTCAGCTTCCTGATTCTGGGACTGACGGGTATGTATATGAAGCACCGGCTGGCCGGACTAATCGGTACACTTTCACTGACAGGAGTGACACTGCTCAGTTATCTGACAGCCTTCAACTACTTCACTGCACCGCGTACGACCGAAGGAGTGTATGCGACACTCACTCCATGGAATTTCCAGTGGCTGCCCTTCACCGAATCGCTGCACATTGACATGGGCATCCTCCTCGATCCGATTTCGGTCATGATGCTGGTAGTCATCTCTACCGTTTCTCTGATGGTACACATCTACTCATTCGGATACATGAAAGGAGAAAAGGGATTCCAGCGTTACTACGCCTTCCTTTCACTTTTCACCTTCTCCATGCTCGGACTGGTAGTGGCTACCAATATCTTCCAGATGTACGTATTCTGGGAGCTGGTAGGTGTTTCCTCTTACCTGCTCATCGGATTCTATTATACCAAGCCGGAAGCCATTGCAGCCAGCAAGAAAGCCTTTATCGTGACTCGTTTTGCCGACCTGGGCTTCCTCATCGGTATCCTGATTTACGGATACTACATGCAGACCTTCGCCTTTACGCCGGGTGAGGAACAGCTGATGAAAGCCGGCATGGTACTGCCGTGGGCCTTGGGACTGATGTTCGTGGGAGGTGCCGGAAAAAGTGCCATGTTCCCCCTCCATATCTGGTTGCCCGACGCAATGGAAGGCCCGACTCCGGTCAGTGCCCTGATCCATGCAGCCACCATGGTGGTAGCCGGAGTTTACCTGGTAGCACGAATGTTCCCGCTTTTCATCGGATTTGCTCCCCATACCCTGCATGCCATTGCCTGGGTAGGTGCGTTCACCGCATTCTATGCAGCTTCCGTAGCTTGCGTACAGAGCGATATCAAGCGTGTGCTTGCCTTCTCTACCATCTCACAGATTGGATTCATGATGGTAGCCCTGGGCGTCTGCACCGCCATGCACCCGCACGAAGGTGGTCTGGGATACATGGCCAGCATGTTCCACCTTTTCACACACGCCATGTTCAAGGCCCTGCTCTTCCTGGGAGCCGGATGTATTATTCATGCCGTACACAGCAATGAGATGGAAACCATGGGTGGTCTCCGCAAGTATATGCCGATTACTCACATCACTTTCGGCATTGCCTGTCTGGCCATCGCAGGTATCCCTCCTTTCTCAGGTTTCTTCTCCAAAGATGAAATCCTGACTGCCTGCTTCGCATTCAGTCCCGCCATCGGATGGATCATGACCCTGATTGCCGGTATGACCGCCTTCTACATGTTCCGTCTGTACTACTGTATTTTCTGGGGCAAGGAAAACAAAGAGCTTCATGCACACCACACCCCGCACGAAAGTCCGCTCACCATGACCTTCCCGCTGATGTTCCTGGCGGCAGTCACCCTGGTGGCAGGATTTATTCCTTTCGGACATTTCGTATCGTCCAACGGAGAAAGCTACGACATTCACCTGAACACTCAGGTGGCTGTTACCAGCATCGTTGTGGCCGTAGTTGCCATCCTGCTCGCCACCTGGATGTATGCACGCGAAAAGCAGCCAGTAGCCGAACAGCTGGCAAGCCGTTTCAGCACCCTGCACCGTGCCGCCTACAAACGTTTCTATATGGATGAGATCTGGTTGTTCGTGACCAAGAAAATCATCTTCCGCTGCGTTTCCACTCCGCTGGCATGGTTCGACCGCCACGTCATCGACCAGTTCATGAACTTCATGGCATGGAGCACCCACGCTGCCGGAGAAACGGTACAACCCATTCAGAGCGGAAAGATCCAGAGCTATACCATGTGGTTCCTGGGAGGCATCATCCTGCTGACACTCATCTTATTGTTGAACTAAGAATAGAGACATTATCCTATGAACTTATTAAGTCTTTTTGTTTTAATACCCTTGTTGATGTTGCTGGGACTGTGGATGGCCCGCAACGTAAACCAGGTCCGTGGAGTAATGGTGGCAGGTTCTTCCCTGCTTCTGTTGCTGGCCGCATATCTCACCGTATCCTACATCGGGCTGCGTAATGCCGGTGCTACGGAAGAGATGCTTTTTACTGACAGTATTTCCTGGTATGCACCCCTCCATATCTGCTACTCGGTAGGAGTCGACGGAATCTCCGTAGTCATGCTGTTGCTGAGTGCCATCATTGTCTTTACCGGAACCTTTGCTTCCTGGAAGCTGAAACCCATGACCAAAGAATACTTCCTTTGGTTTACCCTGCTGAGCATCGGGGTGTTCGGATTCTTCATTTCTACCGACCTGTTCACCATGTTCATGTTCTACGAAGTGGCTTTGATTCCGATGTACCTGCTCATCGGAGTATGGGGAAGCGGAAAGAAGGAATATGCCGCCATGAAGCTGACGCTGATGCTGATGGGTGGATCGGCCTTCCTGCTCATCGGAATCCTGGGTATCTACTACGGTGCCGGAGCAGAGACCATGAATATTCTTGAAATTGTCCACCACAAGATACCGACCGAGATGCAGCGCATTTTCTTCCCTGCCATCTTCCTGGGATTCGGAGTGCTGGGAGCCTTGTTCCCCTTCCATACCTGGAGCCCTGACGGTCATGCCTCAGCACCGACCGCAGTCAGTATGCTGCATGCCGGCGTACTGATGAAGCTGGGAGGTTACGGATGCTTCCGCATCGCCATGTTCCTGATGCCGACCGGAGCTGCCATCTGGGGAGATTTCTTCCTGGTACTCACCACGATTTCGGTAGTTTACGGAGCCTTCAGTGCGGTTGTCCAGACCGACCTGAAATACATCAATGCCTATTCTTCAGTGAGCCACTGCGGACTGGTATTGTTTGCCCTGCTGATGATGACCCGTGTCAGTGCCACCGGAGCCATCCTGCAAATGTTGAGCCACGGTCTGATGACTGCCCTCTTCTTTGCACTGATCGGTATGATCTACGGACGTACCCACACACGTGACATCCGCCAGTTGAGCGGACTGATGAAAATCATGCCTTTCCTGGCAGTAGGTTATGTCATTGCCGGTCTGGCCAACCTCGGTCTGCCGGGATTGAGCGGATTCGTAGCAGAAATGACCGTATTTGTAGGTTCATTCCAGCATCCTGACTTGTTCCACCGCACCTGTACGGTAATTGCGACAATGAGTATTGTCATCACAGCAGTTTACATCCTGCGTGTGGTAGGCAAAATTCTGTACGGCACCTGCAAGAATCCGGAGCACCTGAAGCTGACAGACGCTACCTGGGACGAACGCTTTGCCGTGATCTGTCTGATCATTGCCGTAGCCGGACTGGGACTGGCTCCTTACTGGGTAAGTCACCTCATCAGTGGCAGTGTGGAACCGATCATCAGCCAACTGGGACTCTAATTTAGTTATCGAATCAATTAAAAAAGAAAAACAATGGATATAAGCAATTTATTTTCCATGCAGGCAGAAATCAGTCTGGCGCTTATCCTGATCATCATACTGGTAGCCGACCTGATTTTGAAAGCCCCTGCACACAAGCCTCTTCAGGTATTGGCCTGCGGCCTGCTGGTGGTTCAGATTGCCCTGAACCTCATACCTTCTACCGGAGAAGCTTTCGGAGGCATGTACCACAATACCCCGATGACTTCGGTGGTAAAAACCATATTGACTGCAGGTACCCTGCTCGTATTCCTGCAGGCAGATACCTGGCTCTCACGCCCGGACACCCGTCATAAGGCCGGTGAATTCTATTTGCTGACCCTCTCTACCCTCTTGGGTATGTACTACATGGTAAGTGCGGGCAGTTTCCTGATTTTCTATGTAGGCCTGGAACTGGCAAGTATCCCTATGGCCTGTCTGGTAGCCTTCGACAAATACCGGAGCCACAGCGCCGAGGCCGGAGCCAAGTTCATCCTCAGTTCCATGTTCTCATCGGCATTGATGCTCTACGGTCTGTCACTTATCTACGGAACCTGCGGAACCATGTACTTCAGCGATATTACTGCTCACATCAGCGGTACTCCACTTCAGATCATGGCCATGGTATTCTTCTTTGCCGGACTGGGATTCAAGCTGAGTCTTGTACCTTTCCATATGTGGACACCCGATACCTACCAGGGAGCCCCCACTACAGTGAGCGGCTACCTTTCAGTCATCTCCAAGGGAGCGGCTGCCTTCGCCCTGATGAACATCCTTCTCCGGGTGTTTGCACCGATGGCAGACAACTGGAGTCTGTTGCTGGAAGTGGTAATCGTGGTAACTATCACCATTGCCAACATTTTCGCCATCCTGCAGAAAGACCTGAAGCGATTCATGGCCTACAGTAGTATCTCACAGGCAGGCTACATCATGCTGGCTGTATTGGGAGCCTCTACACAGGGAATGGCTTCACTGGTATACTACGTGGTAGTTTACATTGTAGCCAACCTGGCAGTCTTCGGTGTAATCAGCACCGTAGAACAGCATCACCAGGGAACTGTCGACCGGGATGCCTACAACGGTCTCTACCAGACCAATCCCCGACTGACTTTTGTGATGACACTTGCCCTCTTCTCACTGGCAGGTATTCCTCCGTTTGCCGGATTCTTCTCCAAGTTCTTTGTCTTTGCTTCGGCCTTCCATGCCGGACACTGGCTGGTAGTATTCCTGGCATTGGTCAATACCATCATCTCACTGTATTATTACCTGCTTATCGTGAAAGCCATGTACATCACTCCGAACGACCGGCCGATTCCGGCGTTCCGGAGCAGCCTGCTTACCCGGGTTTCTCTTGCTATCTGTTTCGCAGGAGTCATCCTTTTCGGTATCTGCAGCAGCATCTACACGGTACTGGAACAGTTGGCCGCACAATAATCACAGCGACATATAAGCAAAAAAATCCTTCCCCGCCGTACATTGGCGGGGGAGGATTTTTCATATCTACCGATACGGTCCGACACACTTGTGCCAAGCAATTACTTTTTATTATAATTAGGTCCGTATAGCATCGTTTTCTGCCGGACAACCGGTTTTCCATCTTTTACAAACTCCTCTCCCCTTTCCTGAAGATGAGCCACCAATGCCTGACGCATCACCTTGATCCGGCTTGAATATTTCTTGTTATCCACCACATTCTTCAGTTCCTGAGGATCTTTTTTCAAGTCGAAGAGCATTTCAGAACCGTTATTAAAATTCCAAACGTACTTCAGTTTTCCGTCGGTCAGTGCCATCCAGTAATTATCGTCACTGTAGCAGGTGGCATGTTCCAGGTCCAGGAATTCTCTCCAGCCTCTGGTATCTCCCTTCGCCAGCTGCAACACGGACTTTCCGTCCATCTGTGCAGGAATCTCTCCTCCAGCGATTTCCAGGAAGGTAGGCAATACATCCCTGAGTTCTACCGGCTGTTCGACTTTTCCGGGAGCAATGTGCAAGGCAGCAGGCCATTTGACGATATAAGGAATATGCACAGAACCTTCGTACGGATATGTCTTCCGCCAGTGATAATGGTCGCCCATCATATCTCCATGGTCGGATACAAAGACAATCAGTGAGTTGTCATACATTCCTTTTTCTTTCAATGCCTGGATAATCTTACCGATTTCCTCGTCAATAAAGGTGATGCTGGCATAATAGTGCCGCTTAGAATTCTTAGCATACTCATCACCGAAGTTACCGTAAGGTGCGTCAGTAGCCACCTGCTCCGGATTCAATAATTGTTCATAACGGGAGCACCATTCACCTTTTGCAGGCCCCGGAATATTTACCTTCTCATACATTTCATAAAACCGGTGAGGCGGGTCGTACGGACTGTGCGGACGTGCAAAGGATACTTTCAGGAACAAGGGAGACGCATTGTCATAGTGCTGTATCAGCTGACAGGCCATTTCAGAGGTCCAGCGGGTAGGATGCAGCTCTTCCTTCAGTTTATATATCCCTGCCTGATGATCGTTCCATCCGATTCCTGTCGTATCCGGATTTCCTCCGGGGCAGTTCAACTGGAACCATTTGCGATAGTCGCTCTCAAAATTCTCATCTTCAATACGGCCGCTTTCGTCCAACAAAACTTCATGGAAACCGTGTTTGATTCGCTGAGGATGCCAGTGCATCTTACCGATGCCAAACGTATAGTACCCCAAATCACGCAGCATCTGCGGCATCTCATACCGGCAGTTCACCGGCACATTTCCATATCCCAGCAATCCGGTGTGCCACGGCGACTGTCCTGTCAGCAGGCAGGCCCTTGCCGGTGTACTGCTCGGGCAACTGGAATAGCCCTTCGTATAAAGTGTTCCTTCGCTCGCAAGCTGATCCAAGTTCGGTGAGATCACCGGATTCCCCATACAGCCCAAGGCATCCCCGCGATGCTGGTCGGTCATGATCAATATAATATGAGGAGGTGTCGCCGCCATTGCAGCTGACAAACTCAATCCCCCCATTATCCCCAAAGAAATCATGTTTTTATTCATAGTAAAATTATTCATGAAACATTTTTTCAAATATATTATAAAAATAGGAGAGATTGAAATCTAATTGATCAACCTCTCCATTTTGTTCACCACTGATAAATCCTTTCCCTCAAAAAAATCCTATTTACAGCTGTTTTATTATTACTTATCGAATCTGATATCGTGTTCCCAGCCTTTCACAATATGCGAATCTGCTGTCGCATCATGGCCATTACCGGTAATATCAGCAAAAGTATTTCCACTACCCTCGTCCATTGGCCAATATCCGATGAGATTTTCATTTTGTGGATTTACTTCATAGTACATATTATTCTTGATTTCTGATTCAGAGCGTGCTATTTTCCATAAACGTACCTGACTCATCGAGCAATTATCTCTGAAATAAGAACCACTTCCTATCATAAACATTCTATCAATGCGTACTTTACCGCCTTTCGGAGCCGGAGGGTTAAAAGAAACATCTTTCACCCCATTACGGTAAATTGTGAAAGTAGTACCGTCATATACAAAGGCCCAATGATACCAGGTATTTTTTACCAGGTCCTTCGCAGTGTCCACTTGTCCACCTAAGGTCTTAACTTGTAAATAATTATACGGTCTGTTTGCATCTCCAAAACGAACATAAATTTCATGATCCTTACTACCACATGTAAATATAGCCTGATTATTATTACTATAATCGCTCATCTTCACCCATGCTTCAATAGTCCACTGGTCAACTTCAATTCCCCATGGAGAATCTTCTCCCGGTGCAGCAGTTATTTTTTCACCATTGTACCCCTTCATTACAGGAACAGATACAATCAGGGGTTTTGCCAATACATAAATAAACTGTCCTTGTTCAACAGATTTTACTACATCTCCCTCACCTGATACATTTTTTATTTCAACTGGGATAGCATAAGTAATACCGTTGGTATCAAAATCATCAATATGCAGTTTTACTGAAGTATTGATTGATCCTGCCGGAATTGTAACATCTATATTTTCAGGTAACTTATCTGCAGGAAGTTCAGCATATTCAGTACCATTCTGCTCATTATAGGCTTTCAGGTTCTGAGGATTAAAACCGATAATGACATTTACATCATTATCACATTTCTTGGCCAGTCTCACTACAATCTGCAGATCAAGTCCCTTCTCCATAGTGACCGTCATTGACTTGTTAGTTCCAGCTGCGTCTGCAAGATATACAGAATTGTCAATCACCTGATAATCTGCATTTTCGCAAGCCCAAACAGTAAATAAAGTCATCAATAACAAAATATATTTTTTCATAATTCCAATCATTTATTCTTGAGATATTCTATCATAATAAATTGAATACAAATTAGTAATACCCTGACGTAGGAAATAATACTCAGGAGATCCATCATAGTCACCTTTTCCCTGATTGTAATCAAAACCTACACGATACATTCCACAACCACCAATCTGTTGATTCATGCCATTCGGTTCATGAATATATTTTGACATATTCAAGAACCCTCCTCCTGTAGATGCATAAGATTCAAAATTTTCAGTCAGGATAGTACGCTTCACAACTTCCTCTTTTGTGATAACCCCTTTATCAATCCAATCTTGCATATCATTAATAACTCCACTCACACGTCCTGAAAGATTACCACCTCCATAAGCCTGTAAAACATAATAATCTACATAATATGAAAGCCAGTCTTTATCCATATGCCCACCAATACCAACTTCACCGTCAATCAGCAACAATAATCCCGGTTTAGCTGGCTTACGGTCACCACGGTCTCTGGTAGGATCTGTAGCTCCTTTTCCAAACCAGTAAGAAAGTTCCTCAACAAAAATAGTTCTCTGCACTTTATTTCTCCATAAATACGCAGTTGGGTCACCACTACCAGTAGGCTCATAATCCCAGTCGAAACCATCATATCCGCATGCCACTACATTATCATAAATAGCCTCTGCATACTCTTTTATAGCAGGACGGACCAACTCCGGATCGCTACTGTTTCCTATTCCATCAAAAATATCCTGATGAGGCACATCATCTCCGATAACTCTAGAGAATAGTGTAACCACAACTTTCGTACCTTTTACTTTCTGCACATATTCCATATCAGCCTTACGCTCAGGACTTAAGTCAAACTTAGGCTGGCCCCAGTTTGATGCAATGGTCAAAGAGTCAGGAAGTCCACGTAAACTATTTTCACCAGTAGGAGAAGTTCCGGTCCAGTTATCAAACCAAACAAAGGTCTGAGGCAGCCCCGGAGTCTTCTTCCATTCTCTCAATGCCGCATAATATTCCTCGGTTTTCACCGTCGCATTTAAATCCGTATGATTAATAGACTCCAATTCAGTCCAATCACTGCAACTACTCATCAGAACAGCTGCAATACCCAATAATATATTAACTATATTCTTTGTTTTCATATAAATATCCTTTATTATTGTTTCTTAGCCCACCACAAATCTGTAGCCCCTGTATCCGGGCCACCCAACATTGTAGCAATTGCATCTTGTACATACTGATTATTCGAAATTTCCGACATCGGATAAGGCAGACGACGAACCATTCTCTTCGAATCAATTGAACCGATTGAGCCGCTATTGCTCAAATTATCTGCTGCAGTAATCAACTGTGGGTATCCAGTCCGACGGAAATCAGACCATCCTTCCATACCAATCGGATAATTAGCAATCCATTTCTGCGTGATAATCTTTTCCAACTTATTCGAACCGTCTTCCCAAGCAACAGTGGCTGGATTCACGAAAGAGTAATTATTAGAAGCTTTAACAGGATCGGTATATCCAACCGGTTTCTTGGTACTTGACAAATAATCACCTATCGGAGCATTATACTGTTGCATGGAAGTAGTAATACCCTGTTCATAATAGGTTCTAGCCGCTTCTTCACCTCCGTCAATCCAACCTTGCAGCGCAGCCTCAGCCTTCAGGAAATAGGTTTCAGCAGCATAATAAATAGGCAAAGCAGAACTCTGCTTATATACCGGTTTAGAAAAACGTGCGGAACTATAAATACCTTTATTTATCTTATTAATACCCATTCGAACTCCACAATACGTACCGTCAGTGGTCTTAGTCATGTAATATTCAAGTCTCGGATCCTCATATCCACTCATATATGCCGACAACGATGCATTAATTGCCACATCCCCCCATTCACTAGCCGATTTACAGATTGGATTATCATTGGTAGGCAAGAATGCATTATCAGTATTGCTTTCAATCATTCCTCCTTCCAATGCCTCTTTCATTGCCTGCTTAGCAAAATCCGTGTCCAAATGTGCAATACGGACTGCCATACGGAATTTTAATGAATTGGCATACATTATCCATTTATTAAAATCACCATTATAAATCACATCGTATTCGGCAATTGGAAGTACTGTATTCTGATTTTCCTTCAAAAAAGCAGAAAGTTCGTTTACACTGTTTGTCAAATCCTGAATCATTCCATGATAAATATCCTGTACATTGTCATAAGGAACCTGAAAACTTCCTTCTCCCATTTTACTATACGGAATAGGACCATACATATCAGTGACAGTCAACATGACACCTACACGAACAATATTTGCCCATGCAAACATATATCCGGTTCCTCCAGTTGCCTCCTTAATCGTCAGATAATTAGGATAAAAATTAGTAAATAATAATTTATATGGCTCCTCAACCCAAAGTCCTGACGGGTTAAATGTACCGAAATTGGTATCCTGCCACGGATTGGTAGTACTAAAATATCCTCCATATTGTCCGGCTACCATTTGTTCTATATGTTGATTCTTATTTTCATTGGCCGGATGCAACAGATCAAGCATTGTAGGAAACAAAGAACCCACTTTTTCTATCGGAGTCATCCAGTCTGGATTCAAATCGGTAGGATGAGTATTCAACTCTTCAAAGTTGCCGATACATGAAGTCGAAAATAATGAACAGGCTATCAACAGCCCCGTTCCTTTTAATATCTTATTTAACATAGTTACATTTTTAGAATTGAACTTTCAAATTAAATCCCCAGTTTCTCAGGCTTGGCTGCATAAAGTAGTCCACTCCTGTGTAGAACGTACTGCTTGCAGAAGCCACCAGTTCCGGATCGAAAGGCGCCTTACAGTATATCATCCACAGATTATTACCAATGACTCCTACTGTTACATCCGCCACATTTTTCAGCCACTTTCTAGGAATTGTATATTCCACACTCATCTCCTGCAGGCGAATATTGGTTGCATTATATACATAATGATCTCCCTCTCCACCTCCTGCAGTGATTACGTTCAGATAATCTCGGGCAGGTATATTGACTCCATTAATATTTACTCCACCCTGTTCTCTCAACTGCAGACTGCTAGCAGAAACACCGTATCTGTCCAGATAGGCCTGTGTATTGGATACTACCAATCCACCAAAACGTCCACTCAAGAGGAAGTTAAATCTCAACCCTTTATAAGAGAATGAGTTTCTCCATCCAGCATTACACTTCGGCAATAACGAACCAATTTTCCGATATTCAGTATCTACCATACTTGGCAATCCTTTATCCAGATAGATATATCCATTATTGTCACGTTTAAAATCCCGGTGAATATAAAGGTCACCCATGCTGCCTCCAGCAACCAGACGAACTACCGGAGAACCTGTACCTCCTAAAATAGCCTTATCAACATATGGCATTTCAATCGGTTCACCAGTCACCTGATTAGTGATACCGTCGGCCAAAGACTTAATCTTATTCTTATTATAAGTAAATGTAACATTTGAAGACCATCCGAAATCTCCCCACTCATTACTATATCCCAATGCCATTTCCAATCCCTGGTTCTGTACACTTCCTGCCTGTACATTAACAGCTCTAAATCCAGAGCCAGCAGGCAGAGGAGCTGCAAATGTCTGATTACGTGTATCGGAGTTATAATAAGTCAGGTCCCAGTTCACAGTACCATTAAAGAAACGCATATTCAAGCCAACCTCATAAGAGTTAGTAATTTCCGGTTTCAAATCATAGTTCGGATACAAATCCTGAGCCTTATACTGATCATTCTGCTCGTCATATACATAACGCAACATTGTCAGGTACGGATCATAAGAGTTACCCACCGAAGTATAAGAGAATCTGGCTTTCAAGAATGAGAACCAATCCGGCAATTTGATTACCTCACTTAAAATACTGGATACACCTACAGAAGGATACAAAAATGATTTATCTCCTGATTTTGAAAAAGCCAAAGCAGAATCCCAGTCATTACGTACTGTCATATTCAAATACAGAAAACTTCTCCATCCTACTTCCGCATTTGCGAATACAGACTGAGTCTGGCGTTTCAATCCATTGGCATTTACTTTATAATAGCCATTTCGAGTAAGGTTCTCAATCGTAAACAAATTAGTTACATGATTCAGGTCGCCAGTCAAAGATTTGAGTTCCATCCGGATATCCTTCACAGAAGCTCCCACATTGGCCACTACAGAAAAATCACCGAAATTCTTGTTCAGATTGGCCAATACATCGGCATATGTCTGACGGTCTACCTGAGATTCTTCCTGATAACGTCCTTTAGGACCTGCAAAATTACCGCTTGTTCCTGCATAACGTTTGTCAGTAAACAGGTTTTCGGAATTATCAATACTAACACGTCCCTGAATGTTAAAGTAATCAGTTATTTTATACTGCAGGCTCGCAGATAATTTATACCTACGTTTATTATTCTCACGATTCATCCGGTTCATAATCCAATACGGATTCTGCAAGGAAAGTCCTTGGTCTCCGTAAGGCCAATACTGCTTATTGATGCCATAAACATCATCATAACGCTCATAAGTAGCAATCTCGTTAAAATCATTTCCACGAGGAAGCAAATACAAAGCCGGAAGCGGATTGAAATATTGTCCCTGAGCCACCATATTCCGGTCATTCTGTACAATGTAATTTGCACTGGTATCCAAAATAAACCGGTTATTCAAGAAATTAGTAGTATTCCTGAACGAGAAATTATAACGGTTGTATTTATTATTCGGCAAGATACCGGTTGAATTGTTGGTAGATACCGAAATATAGCTCTGGCTTTTATCATTACCAGTAGACAGAGACAAGGAGTTCGAGATGTTTGTACCTGTATTAAAGAATTTCTTAGGTTCATAACGATACTCTGTCACTCCCCCCCAGCTCATCATTTCTCCAGGAAGACTACCATACTGATTCTGGAAATCAGGCATCATTAACGGATTACTGAAAGTTGTATTATTGGAATAAGTAATCGTAGTCTTATCTGCCGATCCCTTCTTGGTAGTAATCAATACCACTCCGTTAGCTCCCTCATAACCATACAAAGCTGCAGCAGAAGGTCCTGTCAATAATGAAATACTTTCGATATCGTCCGGGTTAATATCAGAAATCGCTTCACTTCCAGGCTGAGAAGACATTGCACCTGTCTCTCCCCCACTAGAACGAGGAGTAGAATTATACATTGGAATACCGTCAATTACGTACAAAGCATTATTACTCTGTGTCAAAGACTTGGCACCACGCATAACCACCTTTACAGCTCCTCCGGGACCTGATGCACTGGAGTTAATCTGTACACCAGCAGCCTTACCGGCCAATGCATTCATAAAGTTGGCACTCTTTACCGTAGTAAATTCATCCCCCTTTACCTGCTGTACATTATAAGTCAGCGCCTTTTCCGCACGTTTGATACCCAGCGCCGTAACCACTACCTCATCCAGCGTCTTGGCATCTTCCAGCAGAGTGACATTCAATGCCTTTCCTTTCTGCGCATTCAATATCTGAGTTTTGTATCCGATATAGGAAACTTCCAGTGCAGAGGACGCAGCTACATCAAGGGTAAAGTTACCGTCAAAATCAGTGATGGTACCGTTGGAAGTATTCTGTTCCTTGATGGTAGCTCCGATAATAGGCTCACCTTTTGCATCCACTACCCTTCCGGTACATTTGATTTTCTCGTCAGAGGCAGTAGACTGGCTCAAAGGAGTCACGATGATTTTATTTCCTGCCACCTTATAAGAAAGCTGCTGTTTACCCAGTTCTCGGGTCAGCAAGGTTTTCAAAGCTTCGTTTTTCGCAGAGACAGAAATACCGTCCTTGCCTTTTACCTCCACCTCACGATAAGAAAAGCGATAGGAGGTCTGCTTTTCTACGACATTAAACAAATCTTTGATACTTCCGTTTTTCAAATCCACGGAAACTGTTCCAGTCTGTGCCGAAGCGTCAACAAAGGTTAACATACAAAAAGATAACGCTAAAGCCGGGAAAAATCCATGCTTTTTCATACCTTTGTATTCTAAATCATTTGTGTGTTTTTTGAGATTCATCATACATATTAATACTGTGGGTTATTAGTTTTATTTACAAACCATGCTGCAACATAGTTTTGTGAAGACTAAGGCCTTATTCCTCCTCCGGATAAACTGCAATTTATCCGGAGTTTTTCTTTCTATCCGGTTATGTTTTCATATTTTCGATCAGGGTTTAAAGGTTACACATGCTATTTCATCTCTATCAAAATATTTCCATCTTCCATCGTATACTTGAAGCCGTAATGAATCTGAAGTACCTGTAAGATGTTTTCCAGTTTCTCGTTACCGAATGTACCGGTATACACATCCTGGAGCAAAGGTTCACTGTCTACATGGAATATCACCCCGAACTTACGCTCCAGACAAGAGAATACATCTTTCAGTTTGTCGTGCCGGAACACAAGTTCATTGTTCAGCCATGCAGTTTCCAGCCGGTTGGAGGTACGTTCCAGACTCAGTTTACCCGTATTCCGGTCGTAAGTCACTTTCTCATTAGGCCGCACATCCACCACTTGCTCGGGATGGTTAAAAGCCGTGACCTGTACGTGTCCTTCGACAAGCGACATTTCCACAAAATCCTTGTTTTCATAAGCATACACGTTGAAGGTCGTTCCCAATACGGTCACATCCATGACTTCCGTACTGACCACAAAACGCTTGCTTTCATCCTTTTTCACCTCAAAATAACCTTCTCCGGAAAGAGAGACACGACGGTCTTTCTGTCCGAAGTCCTGTTTATACGACAGTACGGAGCTTGCGTTCAATCGTACCCGCGTACCGTCGGGTAATGTTACCGAAGAATTCCCGGTTTCACCGGCATAAATGGAAATCGGTCTTTCTGCAAGCTGATGAATCTCCTGATTTTCCATGTAGAATTTCACCGTCAGCCCTCCCATTATCAAAATCAGGAGCGAAGCGGCTACCTGCATCCAATAGCGTTTCAGGCGGACAGTCATCGGAGTCTTGAGGCGAGGACGGATACCCTCTTCGTAAAGAGCAGTGATTTTTTCTTCCGGCAATTCCGGATATTTTTCAAACCCCTCCCACTGGTCCTGCAATATACCTTGCAGTTCAGCATCCGAAACTCCCTTCATGGTTTCAGCCAGCCGGGTATATTCTTCCGGGGTAATCGTACCGGCATGAAACTTCTTTAAGAGTTCATCAATATTCTCTGTATGCAGAATAAATTTATTCATAGCTATTACTTACAATTTTCGCATTTCTGTAAGTAATATCCCGAAAGGAAGGATTTATAACATCGGTTTTTATATGTTATAAAGCATAATTAAGAAAGAAATATAAGAAAAATGGCCAAGTTCGGCACGAATAATCTTCAAAGAAGCTGAAAGTTGGTTGCGCACAACCTGCTCGGAGATAGACAGCCGGGCAGCAATGTCGGCCACCGGAAGATTCATCTCTTTATTCAGTTCAAAAATTTCACGCTGCCGCGGCGTCAGTTTACTTTTTGCCTGCCGCAGCATATCCTCAAACTGATCCAGCTCAATCTGTTCTGCTGCTGCCTCCTCCGATGTACGGAGCTGAGAAGTATAACTGACATATTCCTCCATCAAAGGATTCTGCAACTGACGGCGCAGTTCCTTCAACAACAAGTGATAAGCAATCGTAAACAGATAAGATTTGAAAGACAGGTCCAGATTCAGGTCTTCCCGATGGGTCCATACCCGCAGAAAGGTCTCCTGTACAATATCATCGGTCACACTCTCTGACTTGACATACCCATAGACAAACTGATAAAGCCGGCTTACCCACAACCTGTACAATCGGTTATAGCTGGGTTCAGAGCCAGATTTCAAAGCCATGATCAAGGCTTTTTCGTCATCCATGAATACGGTGTTTTTCATGAGTCTATAACTTTTTTACGTAACGTGTCTAAGCGGACCAGAAAACAATATGCAAATGCAAATGTAATAATTTATTTTACTTCATAGTACTTACTCCCACAAAAGATGTTTCCTTTGTTCAATGTACACAATTCCCCATTCACAAACAAGAAATCTTTTGGCAGACAAGGAAAGTTCCTCTCACCCGCCAAAAGATTTTTTCACTCCGGCTAGGAAATCAGGGCAATACCATTCCCTGCCTCTAGCCGGATATATGAATATCCAGCCGGATTATTTCTTTTCCGGTGTATTCTCCAGTGTCGCTATCAGAAAGTCGTAGAACTTAGCCACAGTCGGAATGTTGCAACGTTCTTCCGGAGTATGCGGGCACTGCAGTGTAGGACCGAATGAAATCATGTCAAGTCCCGGAATCACTGCTCCGATGATACCGCATTCCAGACCGGCATGGATGACCTTCACAGCCGGCTCAACACCAAACTGAGCCTTGTAAGAGGCCTTCATGGCGTGCAATATCGGAGAGTTGACGTTAGGTTCCCAGCCTGAGTAGCTGCCCGAGCGTTCTACGTGCATACCTGCCATGGAGAAACAGCTTTCGATGGCCGTATTGCGGTAGTCTTTCATTGAATCGCGTGAACTGCGGGTAAGCACCTTGATGGCAGCCTTTCCATTGGCGATTTCCACGATGGCCAGGTTAGAAGAAGTCTCTACCGTATCCGGAATGGTCGGAATGAAACGTTCCACACCGTTCGGGCAAGCATAGATTGCGTCTACCAGGTTGTCGCGGATTTCTTCCGGAACCATGTATTTCGGCAGTTCTACCTTTTCTGCAGTGAAACTGAGGTTGTCTTCGATGGTATCGAACTCATCGCGCCATACCTGTTCGCATTCGCCTACAAAGGCCAGTACATCTTCCACTTCAGTCTCAGGTACGGTAATCACCACCTCGCATTCACGTGGAATGGCATTGCGCATGTTACCGCCTTCCCAAGATACCAGACAAGCCTCATCATAAGCTATCACCTGATTCATGAAACGAGCCATCAGCTTATTGGCATTGGCATGTCCCCAGCCGATCTGAATACCTGAATGACCGCCTCTCAATCCTTTCAGTGTTACTTTCAGTGCCACGTCTTCCGGGTCGGTCTCTTCTTCACGGTATTCCAGGGTAGCAGTCAGGTCTTCACCACCGGCACAACCGATGTAAAGTTCACCTTCGTCTTCCGAATCCAGGTTCAGCAGGATATCTCCTTCCACCGTACCCGGCTTCAGTCCGAACGCACCGTACATGCCTGTCTCTTCGTCGGAAGTAATCAAGGCTACCAGCGGACCGTGCTTCAAGGTCTTGTCTTCCATTACCGCCATGATTGCAGCCACACCCATACCGTTGTCGGAACCCAGTGTAGTACCTTTAGCCTTCACCCATTCACCGTCCACATAGGTCTGGATAGGATCGTTCTCAAAGTCATGCACCGTTTCCTTGTTTTTCTGAGGCACCATGTCCATGTGAGCCTGCAGGATCACCGTCTTGCGGTTCTCCATACCCGGAGTAGCCGGTTTGCGGTAAATTATATTTCCAGCTTCGTCCTGAAACGCTTCGACACCTGCATTCTTGCCGAACTCCAGCAAAAATGCCTGTATTTTCTTCAGATGTCCTGACGGACGAGGAATCTGAGTCAACGAATAGAAATGCTTCCACACATTCTGTGGAGCCAGAGAAAGAATTTCACTCATACGTTTATTTTTAAAGATTGTAATTTGTCAAGTTCATAAGTCTGAATGAAACTGATTCACTTAAGAACTGATATATTCTAAAATATATATATTCTAATCCCAATTCATGCCTTCTTGCCGGTCTGTAATCCTTTCGGTTCAGACCTCTCTTTGCTTCTTGTTGGTCAGCGGCAGAGCCACCAGACCGTATATCCCTAACAAAATTAATAAAAAGGTTTGAATACCATGCACTAAAAGTGCAAATATTCCTGCTTCTTCTTTACTGATGCCATACATCATCATCATGGTGATGACAGCAAAGTGCCACGGACCGGCCCCGTTGGGGGTGGGCACAATGACGGCGATACTTCCCACCACAAAGATTACCAGTCCTGCTACCCAGTCAAGATGTTCGGAAAATCCGAAGCAGAAGAAGGTGAGGTAAAAGTGCAGGAAGTAGCAAAGCCAGATTCCCAGTGTATAAAACAGATACAGGTAAGGATGATCCAGGCGTCGCAGTGACAGACATCCCTGCCATACGTTCCGCAGGATTCCTTTCACTTTGGTGAAAAAAGCCAGCCGCCTTATCAGCCATATTGCCAATATCAGTACGGCCAGTATACAGACTGCCGAGATATAAAAATTGACAGAAGTAAACAGGTGAAGGAAGAATGCCCCGTCGGTACCCGTAATCCGGAAGAAGGTGGCGAACGTACCCGACTGCAGCAGGAGTGTCATCAGGGTAATCAGCATCACGCATACCGTATCAATGAGACGTTCGGAAATGACGGTTCCCAGCGATTTCGAGAAAGAAACCCCACTGTATTTGGCCAGAATGCCGCAGCGGGAAACCTCTCCCACACGAGGAAGCACCAGATTGGCAGCATAAGAGACAAAGATGGCATAAACGCTGTTGGAAGCCTTCGGATGCTCGTCCAGCGGAGCCAAGGCCAGCAGCCAGCGCCATCCTCGGAGCAGGTGTGACAGCACACCGAAAAAAAGCGACAACAGCATCCACGAATAGTTGATTCCCCCGCTGAGTACTTCCCCTATACTCCCAAAGTCAAAACCATGATAAGTCCATATCAGGATTGCGCTTCCCAATAACAACGGGAAAGCAATCTGAATTGCCCTGCTCATCAGTTTTTTTATATCAGTTCGTTCCAAAACCTAATCATTTATTAAAGATTAATGCTTAACTTTGCACGATGCAAAGATAATATCTTGCCCGAATAAATCTTAGTTTACATCAAGAAAATACATTGAGGAATGAAATTAGTTAAACCGAAAAAGTTCTTGGGACAGCATTTTTTAAAGGATTTGCAGGTAGCGAGCGATATTGCCGATACGGTAGACAGCTGTCCGGAACTGCCGATTCTGGAGGTAGGACCCGGGATGGGTGTACTCACTCAGTTCCTGATTCCCAAGCAGCGGGAGGTCAAGGTAGTGGAACTGGACTTCGAATCGGTGGCTTATCTGCGTGAGCATTTCGCCCAGCTGGGAGACCACATCATCGAACAGGACTTCCTGAAGATGGACCTGTCGAAGCTTTTCGACGGCAAGCCATTCGTACTGACGGGAAATTATCCGTATAATATTTCCAGCCAGATTTTTTTCAAGATGCTGGACTATAAGGACTTGATACCTTGCTGCACGGGCATGATACAGAAAGAGGTGGCCGAACGCATCGCTGCCGGACCGGGAAGCAAGACGTACGGTATCCTGAGCGTGCTGATACAGGCATGGTACCGGGTAGAGTACCTGTTTACGGTGCATGAGCACGTGTTCAACCCTCCCCCCAAGGTGAAAAGTGCGGTCATCCGCATGACACGTAACGAGACACGGGAACTGGGATGCAACGAGAAGCTGTTCAAGCAGATTGTGAAAACGACTTTCAACCAGCGGAGAAAGACCCTGCGCAACTCCATCTCGACTATCCTCGACAAGAATCATCCGCTCAGTGCCGACCCTGTCTTCAACAAGCGGCCGGAGCAGCTGTCGGTACAGGATTTCATCGAACTGACCAACCGAGTAGAGCAGGCACTGGCAGAGAATGCGGATGCAGCGCAACAATAATCAGTCTTAATTTTGAGTAAAAACCATGCTGCGGATACGCTTCCGCATGCATTAAAATATCGGGATCAGTATGGAAAATGAAGTATTAAAGAATGTTTCGGAACTGATTGAGAACAAGGAGTCGGAGAAGCTGAAAGCGGTGCTCGAAGGAATGCACCCGGCCGACATTGCCGAATTGTGTAATGAACTGGATGCCGAGGAGGCCCGTTCCATCTACCTGCTGCTCGACAACGAGAAGGCGGCCGATGTGCTGATTGAGATGGACGAGGACGCCCGAAAGGATTTCCTGGATATTTTGCCGTCGGAGACCATTGCCAAGCGGTTTGTGGACTACATGGACTCGGATGATGCGGTAGACATTATCCGTGAGATGGACGAGGACAAGCAGGAAGAGGTGCTTTCGCACATCGAGGACATCGAGCAGGCGGGAGACATTGTCGACTTGCTGAAGTACGACGAGGATACGGCCGGTGGTATCATGGGTACGGAGATGGTAATCGTGAACGAGAACTGGAGTATGCCCGAGTGTCTGCGCGAGATGCGTATCCAGGCCGAGGAGATGGACGAAATTTATTACGTATATGTAGTGGATGACGACGAGCGTCTGAGGGGCGTATTTCCGCTGAAGAAGATGATTACCAGTCCGTCGGTTTCGAAGGTGAAGCACGTGATGAAGAAGGACCCGATATCGGTGCACGTGGATACCGAACTGGAAGAGGTGGTTCAGATTATCGAAAAATACGACTTGGTGGCCGTTCCGGTAGTGGACAGCATCGGCCGCCTGGTGGGACGCATTACGGTAGACGACGTAATGGACGAGGTTCGTGAACAGGCCGAACGCGACTACCAGTTGGCTTCGGGTTTGTCGCAGGACGTAGAATCGCATGATAACGTGTTCCGTCAGACCACTGCCCGCCTTCCCTGGCTGCTCATCGGTATGCTCGGGGGTATCGGAAACTCCATGATTCTGGGCAACTTTGATTCTACTTTCGCGGCGCATCCGGAAATGGCACTGTACATTCCGCTGATCGGTGGTACGGGAGGAAACGTGGGAACCCAGTCATCGGCTCTGGTGGTACAGGGACTGGCCAACAGTTCGCTCGATGCCGGAAACACCTTTCACCAGGTCATGAAGGAATCGGTGGTTGCCCTGATCAATGCCACCATCATTTCCATGCTGGTTTACATCTACAATTTCATCCGTTTCGGTGCACACGCAACGGTCAGCTATTCGGTTTCCATCAGCTTGTTTGCCGTAGTAATGTTTGCCTCTATCTTCGGTACACTGGTACCCATGACACTTGAGAAGCTGAAAATCGACCCAGCCATTGCAACCGGTCCGTTTATCGCCATTACCAATGACATTATCGGTATGCTTATGTATATGGGAATTACTGTACTGCTTTCGTAATCAGACACGTATGACGACAGAAACTTCCACCCGCGTACGGAGGTTGTACAACCTCCGTACGCGGGTTATACAACCCGGCATGCAAGGTCGTACGACCTTGCATGCCGGGTTGCAGTTTTAAAAAGCACTCTCCACAAAACCTCAAAGCGTTCGTCACAATCTTTACCCTTATCCGTTTCCCTTTCTTTCATCGCCCGACAGACAAAAGTTACCTGAGCCGTAAGCAAATCCGGTTACGGATAAAAATATGAAACCTAAAAGGAAAAAAAATTGGCAAAAAAATATGAAAATCAGATTTTATTCCTTTAATTTGTATTTATTGAATATCATCAAGAAACTATATCGAACAAGAAAGTAGAGCATGGCAACATAATTATTCCCTTCCTTATCCGATATAAAAACCTGTTAATAAAAACATTATTCTTTAAAATCTATATACGATGGAAGTAAATGAAACAAACCGCCCATTAACCGAAGCTACAGCCCTGAACGAGTCTGGAGTTTCAGTTCCTACTGCCGGCACTACTGAAAACTACAGTAGCTATGTACCTAAGCAAACAAAAGAAGAGGTCATAATACGCTTGCAAGAAATCAGTCTGGATCCTTGCCAGGCAGATAAACAGGAGATAGACTTACTCAAACAGACCTTTTACAAACTGCATAAGGCAGAGCAAGAGGCTGCACGCAAAGCGTTCATTGACGAGGGTGGAAATCCGGATGAATTTACTCCTGTAAAAGATGACAAAGAGAATACGTTCAAGGAAGTGATGGCCGTCATCAAGGAAAAACGAAGCAAGATGGCAGCAGAACAGGAGCAGGAAAAAGAGGAAAACCTGCAGAAGAAACTGGATATCCTGGAGAAGATGAAGGCCCTGACCGACCATACGGAGGATACGGGAAAGATTTACAACGAATTCAAGCAACTGCAGCAGGAATGGAATGAAATCAAGCAGATTCCGGTAGGCAAGGTCAACGAACTGTGGAAAACGTATCAGTTGTATACCGAGAAGTTCTACGACATGGTGAAGCTGAACAACGAATTCCGCGAATACGATTTCAAGAAAAACCTGGAACAGAAAACCCGCCTGTGTGAGGCAGCCGAAAAGCTGGCCGGAGAACCGGATGTAGTGTCTGCCTTCCATCAGTTGCAGAAACTGCATCAGGAGTTCAGAAACATCGGACCGGTAGCCAAGGAATTGCGCGAAAGCATCTGGGCACGCTTCAAGGCAGCCTCTACCCTGGTCAACCGCCGCCATCAGCAGCACTTTGAGGAACTGAAGGAAAAAGAACAGCATAACCTGGACCAGAAGACCGTCATCTGCGAAATTGCGGAAGCCATGGAATACGATACGTTCAAGACATTTGCCGACTGGGAAGACAAGACACAGGAAATCCTGGCCCTGCAGGCCAAATGGAAGACCATCGGCTATGCACCGCAGAAAATGAACGTGAAGATATTCGAGCGTTTCCGGGCTGCCTGTGACGAGTTCTTCAGAAGAAAAGCGGCTTTCTTCAAATCAGTGAAGGAAAGCATGGCCGAGAATCTGGAGAAGAAAAAGGCTCTTTGCGAAAAGGCAGAGGCATTGAAAGACAGTACCGACTGGAAGGAAACGGGAGAGATATTGGCCAAGCTGCAGAAGGAATGGAAGACCATCGGTCCGGTGGCCAAAAAGCATTCGGACGCGGTATGGAAACGCTTTATCGGGGCTTGCGACTATTTCTTCGCACAGAAGAACAAGGCGACTTCCTCACAGCGCTCGGTAGAAGTGGACAATCTGGCAAAGAAGGAAGAGATTATCAGGCAGCTGGCTGCCCTGGATGCTTCGGGCACTACGGATGAGGCTACTGCCGAAACGACCCGCAGCCTGATTAAGGAATGGAACAACACGGGACATGTGCCTTTCAAGGAAAAGGACCGCCTGTACAATGAGTTCCACGGACTGGTGGACAGACTGTTCGGCAAGTTGAACATCTCGGCTTCGGAAAAGAAACTGAACAGTTTCAAGTCCAAACTGGGCAAGGGAGACAACCTGTATCGTGACCGTGAAAAGCTGGTGCGCACGTACGAGGGACTGAAGAATGACATTCAGACGTATGAGAACAACCTGGGCTTCCTGAACTCGGCTTCGAAGAAGGGAAATACGCTGGTGATTGAAATCAACCGGAAGATTGAACGGCTGAAGGGTGATATGGAACTGGTGCTGAAGAAGATTGCAGCGATTGATGAGAAACTGGAGGAAAAATAAGTATTTGACTGCATATTGTATTGTTAATTAAGGAACAGCGAAGGACACGCGACACTCTCTCCAAGGGGGCTGTTACTGTCTTTCGCTTTTCTTGTATCAGTAAAAACATGTTTGAAAAGATGACAGACAATCAAGAGGAAATGTTTCCGGTAGTAGATGAAGAGGGCAACATTACGGGAGCGGCAAGTCGCGGGGAATGTCACGGAGGCAGCAAGCTGCTTCATCCGGTGGTGCACCTGCATGTGTTCAACAGCAAGGGAGAACTGTATCTGCAGAAGCGTCCGGAATGGAAGGATATTCAGCCTGGGAAATGGGATACGGCTGTAGGAGGACATGTGGATTTGGGCGAGAGTGTGGATATGGCACTGAGACGGGAGGTGCGTGAGGAGCTGGGAATCACGGATTACGAGCCTGTTCAGCTGACACATTATGTATTTGAATCGGAAAGGGAAAAGGAACTGGTGTTCTGTTTCCGTACCCAGTACGAAGGTCCGGTTATTCCCAGTGACGAACTGGACGGAGGATGTTTCTGGCCGCTGGAGGAAATCAGGGAAAACCTGGGAAAGGGTATCTTTACTCCGAATTTCGAACAGGAGTTCAAGCGCCTGGGCTTCTGATTCCGGCGATGGTGCAGAAGCATGAATGAATTGTAGAAACAATAAAAAATCCATGGCAGGCTGTCTGAGGGCAGTTGCCATGGATTTTTCTTTATCCCAGAAGGAATAACCGTCCAGGCGGTTTTCCCGGTTTATCTTCACAACGGAACGGTGACAGCCGACCAACCGGTGCTGTGCCCTCACCTCAGACGGAGAAAAGACATCAGTATTCCACCTTATCTTCCTTCGCACTCCAGTCACGGAAGGCTTTGATGGCCTCTTCGGGCAACAGGGCTTCCGATTTCAGCTTCCGGTCTTCCGGCTTCAGGTCCAGTTCTTCGTAGATAAACGCATCATCGAACCCGATGGCAGCCGCATCATGCTTGTTATTTCCATAATACATACGGTCCAAATGCGCCCAATAGATGGCCCCCAGGCACATCGGACAGGGTTCGCAAGAGGTATAAATCTCACAGCCACTCAGGTCAAATGTACCCAACACCTTAGCGGCAGTCCGGATGGCACTCACTTCGGCATGGGCCGTAGGGTCACAGTCGGGAGTCACACGGTTCACCCCCATCGCTATAATCTCACCGTTGCGGGCAATGACTGCTCCGAACGGTCCGCCACCTTCGGCTACATTCTGTACCGAAAGTTCAATGGCCTTACGCATCAACTCTTCTTTTGTCATAGTCAGTCTAATTTTATTAATAGAAATTACCGGGTCTCAGCCGCTGTCGGAATTACTTTCCACTTCGCCGGACACAGGGGCGTCCGGTCCTGACAACCCATATACGAAGATAAGAAAAAACTTTGAAAATCAAATACTCCCGCAAAGGTTTTCAGCTACAGCAAGGTATTTATACGGTTGGGAAGAAGATTCTGACACTTCGGAAAAGTATTCCACACCGGTCATGAAGAAAAATATACCTTTGTGTCTATCAAACAGAAAGGAAATATGAAAAAGGTATTATTATTGATCGGGGCATGCTGCGGTCTTGTGGCATGTGGTCCAAAAGAAGAAAAGGTAAAAGAGGTTATACCCATACAGACTGTTGAGGCACAAGCAGGAAATTTCAATGAAGAAAAGACTTATTCGTTTATTGCCCAGCCTTATCGCACTACCAATCTGTCGTTCCGCGTCAGCGGACCAGTATATGAATTCAAGGTTCAAGGCGGACAGTTTTTCCGCAAGGGGCAAGTGATTGCCGAAATTGACAACCGCGATTTCGTAATACGCAAAGAGCGGACCGAGGCCATTTTCCAACAGGCCAAGAACGACTATGCCCGCATCTCTAACCTTTATCAGAAAGACAATATTTCTGCTACCAGCTACGAACAGGCAAAGGCAAATTACGAAAAGGCCAAAGCAGATTATCAGACTGCTGTGAACGAGCTGAATGATACACGGCTGACAGCACCTTTCGACGGGTATGTACAGCAAGTATTCATCGAACGTTTTCAGGATGTGAAGGCTTCTTCGCCGGTAGTCAGTTTCATCGATATCTCCCGGATCAAGGCAGAGGTATACCTGACCGAAGACATGGCAGGAAAAATCAAGGAGCAGGCGGATTCGGTGGACTGCCGTATCCGCTTCCACATGAGGGGCAACCGCGACTATAAGCCATCGGAGGTCTTTCTGACTCAGAGTGTGACCGAAAACAATCTTTCTTATCGTTATACAGCTATCATTGAGAATAAAGACTACAGTCTGTTAGGAGGAATGAGCGGAAGTCTCTCTTTGCACAATTCATCTATCTTATATCCGAAAACTTCCGTATTCATTCCTCAGACGGCTGTGGGACACACACCGGATAACGGGACTTTTGTATGGCAAGTCAGGGATGACCTGACAGTTACTCAGGTTCCGGTCAGACTGGGAAACATAGAGAAGAACAACCGTGTAGAAGTTATAGCTGGCCTGAAACCAGGTGACCGTATCGCTGCCTCGCGTATCAGTCAGCTTTCAGAGAATGATCCGATAAGTTTTTAATCCTTTATCCGGAAGAATATCATGAAACAAATTGCAAAATTCTTTCTTCAGAACAAGGCATTGAGCTGGCTGCTGCTGATATTGATCCTACTGGGAGGAATTTATTCGTATATCAATATGGGAAAACTGGAGGATGCTCCGTTTACCATCAAGCAGGCTTTAGTGACGACAGCATATCCGGGAGCATCGGCCCTGGAGGTTCAGCAGCAGGTTACGGATGTACTGGAAGAGTCCATCCAGTCGCTGGGAGAACTGTATTACCTGAAAAGTGACAACCGTGCAGGTTTGTCGAAAATTACGGTATATGTCAAGAAGGAAATCCGGGCAAAAGACATGCAGCAGTTGTGGGACAAGCTCCGCCGCAAGGTGAACGACGTACAGTCGAAACTGCCTGCAGGGGCCGGGCCATCGGTAGTCAACGATGATTTCGGAGATGTACTGGGGGTATTCTACGGTCTGAGCAGCGAAAACCGTACGTACCGTGAACTGGAGGATCAGGCAAAAGAAATCAAGAACGAACTGCTCTCTGTGGAAGATGTGGCCCGGATCGAGCTGTTTGGCGTACAGAACCGAAGCATTGAGGTCACGGTAAATCCGGGGTTACTTTCACAGACGGGCATTACATTGGCCGATATTGCATCGGCTTTCGAAAAACAGAATAAGATTGTAGATGCCGGAGGCATGGAAACGGAAGCGCTCAGATTACGTATTGAGGCGGAAGGCAGCTTCAGCAGTCTGCAGGAAATAGAGAATCTTACGGTGGTATCGAAAGACGGAGGGTATTTCCGTCTGGGAGAAATTGCAGACGTACGCGAAAGCTATGTGCATCCGGCACGTAACCTGATGAAAATTAACGGAGTTCCGGCTGTGGGCATTGCCATTTCTACGGTTGCCGACGGAAACGTAGTTGACATGGCGGCACGTGTGGCGCAGCATGTAGAGGCACTGAACGAGAAAATGCCGGAAGGCTTCCGGCTAAGTCCGATATATGACCAGGGACATGAATCGGCAGTAGCCAACGAGGGATTTATACTGAACCTGATTGTTTCTGTACTGACCGTTGTAGGAGTACTGCTCTGCTTCATAGGATTCAAGAACGGATTTCTGATTGGTAGCGGGCTGATTTTTTCCATATTCGGCACGCTGATTTACATGCATGGCACCGGAATTGCCCTGCAGCGTATGTCGCTGGCAGCCATCATCATTGCCATGGGTATGCTGGTCGACAATGCCATCGTAGTATACGATGCAGCCCTCGTCAATATGCAGCGGGGAATGCGGAAACGGGTAGCCATACTTTCGGCTGTTTCATCTACGGCCATGCCGCTGCTGGGAGCGACCCTAATTGCTATATTGGCTTTCCTTCCGGTATATTTGTCACCGCACATCACCGGCGAACTGCTCTCTACTCTTTTCATTGTCATTGCTGTTTCGCTGCTGTTGAGCTGGATACTGGCCATCAGTCAGAACATCTTCTTTGTACAGGAGTTTGTAAGACGACCCCGGCCCGAAGAACTGAGGGGAGAGCTTTTCCAAGGGAAATATTACAACCTGTTCCGTAAGGCCTTAAGAACTACTATCCGTAAAAAATATACAATTGTAGGTGCCATGGTGGTATTGCTGGTATGCGCCGGAATGGGATTTAAGTTCATCCCCCAGCGTTTTACCCCCCTACTGAACAAGCAGTATTTTACCATTGACATGTGGCTGCCGGAGGGTACCCGGATTGAAAAGACCGAAAAGCAGGTAGCCGAGCTGGCAAGCTACCTGAAAAGCCAGCCGGGGGTGAAGCAGGTAACCACCTTCACCGGACAGACCCCACCGAGATATTACCTGTCGAATGCGGCATATGGACCTCAATCCAATTATGCCCAGTGCCTGATTGAAGCAGAGACACCGGAAATCTCACGGCAACTGCAAGAACATCTGCAGCAGGAAATAGCGACCTTGCAGCCTGACGGAATCATCCGTATCAACAGTTTTGAAATCAACTCTGTTCCCCAGGCATTGATTGAGGCACGTTTCTGCGGCAAGGACCCTGCAGTACTGGATTCGCTGACTCAGATAGCCATCGGTATCATGCGGAAAAACCCGAAAGTGATGAACGCCAGAAATGAATGGGGAAATACGGCCATGATGATTGAGGCGGGATATGACCCCATTAAGGCAGGAAAGGTGAATATCGGACGGAATGATATGATGACAGCCGTAAAAAGCATTACGGACGGTACGGCAATCGGCATTTACCGCGACGGTGACAAGAAAGTACCGGTATTGCTTCATACACCGGGATATGAAGACTGGAGTCTTGACAATTTAAAAGACCTGCAGATATGGAACGGAAAACAGTCGGCTCCTCTGGCACAAGTCACCGGAGAAATCCGGACCGCCTGGGAATATCCGCTGGTAAGGACTTACAACCGAAAATTGTCAATGGCCGCACAGTGTGACGTGCAGCCCGGGTATACCATGAAGGAAGTACACGAGGAAATCAGACACGAAATCGAACAGATTCAGTTGCCCGAAGGATATACTTTTTTCTGGGACTCACAGTACAAAGACCAGAAGGAAGCCATGCAGGCTCTTACCCAGTACTTCCCGCTGGCCATCATCATGCTGATTCTGATACTGGTAGGCCTGTTCGGCAATTTCCGCCAGCCGCTTATTATTTTCCTGATTCTGCCTTTGTCGCTCATCGGCATGGTATTCGGACTGCTGGTCACGGGATTTGAGTTTGGTTTCTTCTGTATTGCCGGATGGCTGGGGCTGCTGGGAATGATTATCAAGAATGTCATTGTACTGCTGGACGAAACCAACATCCAATTACGCGCCGGAGCCACTCCGCAACAGGCTATCATAGAAGCTACAGTATCCAGGGCACGTCCGGTACTGATGGCCGCCCTGACGACTGTGTTCGGAAGTGTGCCTCTTCTGTTCGATATTGTATTCGGAGGTATGGCTGCCACAATCGTTTTCGGATTGACTTTTGCAACCTTGCTCACGCTTTTCGTGACTCCGGCACTGTATGCTGTTTTCTACCGGATTAAAATCTAGGGACTTTTCAGTCCCCGGATTCCGGCGGTATTTATTTTTTTACTAACTTTAAACGCATTTGAAGATGAAAAAATTATTGGTCATCGCCAGCCTGTTTACCTGTATGGAATCCTACGCACAGGAAAACAGTCTGTTACAGCAATATCGTAATCAAGTGATTCAATATAACCAAGACATAAAAAGCGCGGGATATGCGGTATCCATGAAAAAAGAAATGGAACATGCCGCCAAATCCGACTTCCTGCCCCAATTGTCCGGGCAGGGAAACTTCCGTTATACCGGTCACCCGAATGAACTCTCGGTGACTCTTCCGGAAGCGGGTTCTCCCCTGGAATTTCAAGGAAAAAACATGAACTATGGTGCCGGATTATCCGTAGCCCAACCGATTTATTCCGGAGGGGCACTACAGGCCAACTACAATAAAGCCCGCAAAGAAAGCGAAATTTCCACATACGAAAAAGAACGGATTACCAATAACGTAATATACGATGCTGACGTATATTACTGGAATAAAGTAGCCATGGAAGAGCTTGTTGAAGTCGCCAATGAATACAAGAACTCTGTATCCCGACTAGTGGAGGTTGTCAGACATCGTACCGAAGAGAAATATACAGACCGGAACGACCTGCTGATGGCTGAAGTGAAACTGAATGATGCGATGTACCGCCTGACTCAAGCTGAGAACGAGGCAGAAACAGCCCGGCTGTCACTCAATTCATTTTCCGGTGTCAGCTTTACAGACACTATCCCCACCGATTCGGCAGTTATCCCTATCAGGGAATGCGAAATACCCAACTTATCTACAGAAGAAAGTATGGCATCACGCCCGGAATTGAAAATATCGTATAGCCAGGTAGAGGTACAAAAAGAAAGTGCACGCATTGCCAATGCCGGTTTTCTTCCACAATTAAGCATCGGAGCAGAAGGAACCTATTCTTCTCCCGGATATAATTTCAGGGCAGACATGGATCCGAACTATGCCGTATATGCCAAGCTTTCCATCCCAATTTTCGAATGGGGCAAAAGGAAAAATACCCGCAGGGCCGGAAAATATAAGGTAAATATGGCAAAAGAAAACCACTACAAGACATCCGATTATATACGGCTCGAAATAGAAACGGCCTATTATACCTACGAACAAGCTATACAGAAAGTCAAACTTACTGAAAGCTCACTTCAGAAAGCTGCCCAAAGCGAAAATTTGGCCATGGATAAATACAAGGAAGGAAACCTGTCGATAGTGGAAGTACTGAATGCACAGATGTATCACCAGGAAGCCCGGACCAATTATATCCAGTCGAAACTGAATGCACAGATAGCCAAAAGCAGCCTGGAAAGAGCTATTGGAAAAAACAGATAAATAATATCATGAAGCAAAATTCTCTCAGCAAACAGCATACTACCTATCTTTGGGATTTTCTACTATATTCCTGCCTGGGTTGTATCTCTTATTTCCTGCTGGTCAATTATACCGATATACCGGTCCGCCACCAGAACCGCCTGATTAACCCGGAGGGCATACTGGCGGCCATCATATTGTTCAATGGAGTGGGTATCAGCATGAAATATATCAACCTGAAAATCTCACAGACTTATCCTATCTTTCTGAAAAGGCGCAGAATGCTTCTGCTCTTTCTAGCTGTAACAGCCATTGCACTGCTGGGATCCAACTATCTGCTTTCCGTTTCAGCTAAAATAATAATAGGCTCTCCCTTTCCGTTTCGGATGAACGGGAAAGGGATATCATGGCTGACGGGAATCTGGCTGGTAGAATTATTAATTGTCAGTCAGTTCATGATCAATCAGTTCTACAAGAATCTGATTACTCTGTACAAACGCTCCAAAGAACTGGAAGAGAACAACCTGAGGGCACAATACACGGCTCTCCAAAACCAGCTGAATCCTCATTTTCTTTTCAACAGTCTGAACACGCTTATTTCCGAAATTGAGTATAATCCGATGAATGCCATCCAATTTACCCGATACCTGGCGGATACTTACCGGTATATCCTGCACTGCCAGGACAAACAGTCCGTCTCGTTGGAAGAAGAGCTTGAATTTGTAGAGACTTATACCCGTATCCAAAATGTCAGACTGGGCGATTGCCTGCACCTGCAAAACCGGATTCCGGCGGAAATGCTGAAGAAACACCTCCCGCCGCTCACCCTTCAGTTACTGATAGAGAATGTCATCAAACACAATACCATCTGCTTCGGAAAACCGTTGAAAGTCGACATCTATCTGGAACAGGACAATGAGAACGAGTGGGTATGCGTAAGCAATCCGATACGTCCCAAACAAGGGGTTGCCCCTTCCGGAAAAGGATTGAACAACCTGTTACAACGCTATCAGCTGCTGTGTAATAAAGAAATTATCGTATCAAATAAAGACCAATTATTTACCGTAAAAGTACCGTTACTATATGAATAAAAGAGCCCTTATCAGAGCCGCCATTATAGAAGATGAGTATCCGGCAGCCCGCCTGCTGCACAAAATGCTGCATGAACTTCGTCCCGAGTGGGAGATTATCCTCCTGCCGGGAAACATAGACGAATCCGTACAATGGTTCAATGAAAACCCACACCCCGACATCCTGTTCCTGGACATACAGCTGGCCGACGGGATTTCCTTCCTGTTCATCGAACGTGCCCAGCCCGAAAGCATGATTGTATTCACCACCGCTTACGACCAGTATGCGATACGCGCCTTTACGGTCAACAGCATCGACTATCTGCTTAAGCCCATTCATGTGGAGCGGCTGACGGAAGCCATCAAGAAGTTTGAACGGCTGACCGCCGGATACAGCAAGGAGTTCAACAAGCAGATGGACCTGAACGAACTGATGCAGGCACTGACCACACAGGAAGAAAAGAAATACCGTACCCGGTTTCTGATTTCGGGGAACCGGAAATTCTATACCATCCAGGTGGCGGACATCGCCTATTTCTATTCGGAAGAGAAAATCACCTTTGCGGTAACCCGCGACCGGAAGTCGCACATCATCGATTATCCGCTCAACAAACTGGAAGAACAGCTCGACCCGCAACTGTTTTTCCGGGCCAACCGACAGATGATTCTCTCGGCCAGTTCCATACAGCATATAGAACCCTATTTCAACGGAAAGGTCATCGTGCAGGTCAATCCTCCCTACAAAGAAAGCATACAAATCAGCCGGGAAAAAATCAATGCACTGAAAATCTGGCTTGATTCCTGAGACGTAATCACTGCAGGGGCATATACCCTGCAATTATTTCCATAAGCAACGAGTTCCGGTCCAAAGCGGTAATTCCCTTTGAACTGGAACTCATTGTTTATCAGCCTGATTCTCTTCCTGTTTTCCCGATGGCCATAAAAATATCTGTACCAGTCACCCCTTTCTCTCCCTATCAGCGACACGACCAGACATAAAAATTCCCTTATACTGACCCGTACCTCCACATACTCGTCAATATAAGGGAATTATTATTATAAACAGAACCCCTCAGGTTCCTTATTTTTCCAGACCCGAATCATTCCAGACACGCCTTCGGCTCCATTACCTTGCCATTTTCTTCTTCCGTTTTCTATCGTCCGGCCCCTTTTTATGAACCACCTTCTCCAGACGAAGGTCAAACACCAAGGTAGAATATCCCGGAAGGTCACTCTGTCCGTATTCGCCATATCCCAGTGTATAAGGAACATACAACATGACATGCGAATTTTCCTGCAGATGCATCAGTGCCGTAGACCATCCCGTAATCAGACCGGAAACCATGAAACCTACCGGCTCATGAATATCCGCATCCCAGTCACCCGAGAAACTCTGGTCGAACACCGTTCCGTTGTAATACATACCCCGGTAATGCACCATTACGGAGTCAGTAAACAAAGGAGTCGCTCCCTTCGCCGGCTGTTCACTTTCAGCCTTGTCGGGCAAATAAGGCAGCACTTTCGCATAGACATAATCGTTCTTGCCCCACGAAGGAGTCGAGATACTGCCTTCCGTGTCGTTCTGCAACTTATAACTCAGGTACTTCTCCCAACGTTCTCCAGCCGGAGGATTTGCTGCGACAGCCGCAATGGAATCCAGATAGGCACCGTTCTTCAATGCCCATTCACTGTTCGGATCTGCCGTCAGCGTATCATCATTATTACATGCCGTAAATACTGCCGACACCAACATCAGCATTCCCCACAGCCAAATCAGATTTCTGTTCATGTATACTCAATTCACTTAGTTACTGCAAAGTCTTCAGCAAGCTGGTGATGCTTACCTTGTCTGCAATAATGTTATTCAAATCAGCAATAGCCACACGTTCCTGCTCCATGGTATCGCGGTTACGCAAGGTCACGCAGTTGTCTTCCAGTGTCTGGTGGTCGATGGTAATACAATACGGAGTACCGATTGCATCCTGACGGCGGTAACGCTTACCGATAGAATCCTTCTCATCATACTGGCAGTGGAAATGGAACTTCAGGTCGTTCATGATTTCACGTGCCTTTTCAGGCAGACCGTCTTTCTTCACCAGCGGCATGACAGCCAGTTTCACCGGAGCCAGGGCTGCAGGCAATTTCAATACCACACGAGTCTCGCCGTTTTCGAGTTTTTCTTCGCAGTACGATGCACTCATGATGCTCAGGAACATACGGTCTACACCGATAGAAGTCTCGATGACATACGGAGTATACGATTCGTTGATTTCCGGATCGAAATACTTGATGCTCTTGCCAGAGAATTTCTCGTGCTGGCTCAAGTCGAAGTTGGTACGGCTATGGATACCTTCCACTTCCTTGAATCCGAACGGCATGAGGAATTCAATATCGGTTGCCGCATTGGCATAGTGAGCCAGTTTTTCATGATCGTGATAACGGTAGTGATCGTCACCGAATCCCAGTGCCTTATGCCATTTCAGACGGGTTTCCTTCCATTTTTTGAACCATTCAAGTTCAGTTCCCGGTTTTACGAAGAACTGCATTTCCATCTGTTCGAACTCACGCATACGGA
>ERZ1027150.19-NODE-19-length-135953-cov-11.361131_pt1 | contig 135953 bp, 105 predicted proteins | sample MGYA00519276_ERZ1027150 | MGnify/ENA primary metagenome ERZ1027150 (study PRJEB26926, sample SAMN06164860) | human gut metagenome | biome: ENVO:00009003; feature: ENVO:2100002; material: ENVO:00002003 | host: Homo sapiens | place: USA | collected 2012 ... | reverse complement strand
CACTCGACTAGTCGTCGGCAGCGTCAGATGTGTATAAGAGACAGCTTATGGAAAAATTGCATATTTTCAAAGCATCCAATAACAAATGCAAATTGTTTATATATGCCTTTCTTATAAAGGCGTATATACTTTACTGATAATTTTCCACTCTTTATTTTCCTTGACAAGAGAAAATCTATCTATGTACCTGACTATTTAAGAGCCGGAAGGAAGCCAGTAAGTATTACAAGCAGTATCTCCATCTGCTATATCATCAATATAATTCTGAGAATGAATTTGATCCAGACAATTTTCAATAACTCTGATTATAAGCAAGTACTATTATTTGTATTTTAGTATGTGCTAATATTAGTACAATAAGCCGGGGCAAATTTACACATCTGGCACCATCCCGATACGGCATAAGTCGCGCAGCTGACCTGTGATGTATCGGGATAACGTGGGTGAGCAAATGAGGGCTGTATCTGCATAATATATCTGAGGGTAGGTGGGGAAGAACTGCGTTAGAAATTGTAGGGGAAAGCCCATAGCCATTTGAGGATTTGGGACGAAAACCTAGATATGATATGAAAGGAAGCACCCAATAAATAAATATATATATTGTATATATCATATATATTTTATATATTTGCAGAAAAGATGGAACAATGGAAGCAAGTGTAATCTACAAGAAAAAGATTATCGACCTGAAGGAGGACACCTTTAAGGCCCTTTCGGTCATGGCAGCACGTCAGGGTACAAACCTGAAGAAGCTGATAGAAAACCTGCTCGACAAGACAGCCGAAGAGTACGATGACAGCGAAGCCTACCGCTATATGACCGAGAATTACCCGGACGGAAAGGTCAAGCTGGAGAAGAACGAGCGCAAGGAATTTATGGACTGGCTTGGTGTGGTTGAGAAATGAGGGTTGAGTTTTCAAAGGAGTTTGAAAAGGCAGTCCGCAAACTCTCCTGCAAAATGCTGGATTCAGTGCGTCAGGCAGTACAGGAAGTTATCAATGCCGGAAACATCGAGGAACTGACGGACTGCAAGAAACTGGTGGATTACGAATTTATCTACCGTCTGAGAATAGGCAGTTACCGTGCCTTCTTCAGCTATCATGTACAGATAGTGGATGACTGTGTAATGTTTCTCTATCTGGTGCCCAAAGGACAGGCATACGACAAGAAGATGGAAAAGAACCTGCAAAGGAAAGATATGTAACAAATCCATGATTCATTATTAATAGTTCATTTATGAAATACCCAATTGGAATACAGAGTTTTGACCGGATTATCGAAGACGGTTATGTGTATGTGGACAAGACGGATATGGTCTATTCTCTTGCCAAGGAAGGTTCTATTTACTTTCTGAGCCGTCCTCGACGTTTCGGGAAGAGTCTGTTGGTTTCCACGCTGAAGAACTATTTTTTAGGGCGTAAGGAGCTGTTCAAGGGCCTGAAGATTGACAGCCTGGAGAAGGACTGGAAGGTGTATCCGGTATTTCATGTGGATTTTAACGGTTCGAACTTTACCCGGAAGGGAGTGTTGGAAGAACGTTTGAACGATTATGTTTCCGACTGGGAGTCTTTCTACGGACTTCCCTGCGCAAGTGACAGGCTGGATGCGGGAGGCCGTTTTATCAAGGTGCTCCGTACGGCTCACGAACGGACTGGTCTTCGGGCGGTGGTACTGGTGGATGAGTATGACAAGCCTATACTGGATGTGCTGGATGTGGACAAAAGTCTGGAGGAGGAGCACCGGAATATCCTGAAAAGTTTCTATTCCGTGTTCAAGGGTGCGGACGAGCATCTTCAGTTCGTTTTCCTTACGGGTGTGACGAAATTTTCTCAGGTGAGCGTGTTCAGCGGTTTCAACCAGCCTTTCGACATCAGCATGCACGGCAGGTACGAGACGCTTTGCGGCATTACGCAGGAGGAGCTTGACGTCACTTTCCGTGAACCGATGGAAAGCATGGCTGAAGTTTACCAGTGTTCTTACGAAGAGATGAGAAACCGGCTGAAAGCCCAGTATGACGGTTATCATTTCAGTAAAAACATGACGGACATCTATAATCCGTTCAGCCTGCTGAATGCTTTCGCGACGCTTGATATTTCCGACTACTGGTTCAAAAGCGGTACGCCTACTTACCTTATCCGCCTGCTTTCGCATACGAATGAGAACATGGATGAAATAACGGGCAAATTCTATTTCCCGGAAGAATTCATCGACTACAAGGCGAATGTAGAGCAGCCCTTGCCGATGATTTATCAGAGTGGCTATCTTACAATAAAGAAATTTGATTTGCGTCGGAACATGTTCCTGCTGGATTATCCTAATGATGAGGTGAAAAAGGGTTTTCTTTCGTTGGTTGCTTCCAGCTACTTCAATACGAGAGAAAGTATTTACTCGTGGGTAAATAATGCGGCCGACAACCGTCAGTTGTACAAGGTAGGTGCCGTGTTCTCTTCCGAAACGGGAACTATCAGCGACTGGAAACAAGTATAAATAGAAACACATTAACTGATATGGAAAAGAAAATACCCTTTGCTTCTGATGTAATTTTAATTGATGCAGCTTTCCTTGACCGCGTGGGGAAGGATATGGCGGCACATTTTGCACCGCTGGTGGGGCGTGAACTGCCTAAGGCTGATCTGGCCGTGTTGCTGGAGTGTCTGGCTTTGGATGCCGGAATTGAGCCGGGAAAGAATGAAATACAGGTAATTTTTGTGTATGATGCGGAGCATAGCCGGATGAATTTCTGCCTTCCTTCCGATTTGGAAAAGGAAGTTCACGGCATGGCATTCCAGAGTCGCCTGGGTGAGTTTGCGCTTTATGCTTTCCAGCCTTCGGATATGGCTCGCCGGGAGGACTTGTTTACGGAATCATTGCAACTGCTGACCGAATCGAAAGATGCACGCCGAATCATGCTGGTGCCCGATGAAGGGGAATATGGAGAAGCTGTGGAGCGGCTGGCGGCAAAGATAAAGGGAAAAGATGGTGTGACGGTGTTCGGCATGAATCCTCCGGCACACGATTATGAATATTCTTTTGAAATGTTGGGATTTGCCATTCTTCAGTCGTTGGGCATCCGGGCAGAAGAACTTTAATCTTTGTAGAGTATGTCTGATTTCCGTTTGAAAGCGTTCTATAGTGTGGCACGAAACCTTAGTTTTACCAAGGCTTCGCAGGAGCTGTTTGTGAGCCAGCCGGCAGTGACCAAGCATGTACGGGAGCTGGAGAGTCTCTACGGAGTGCGTCTGTTCGACCGGAAGGGGAATTCCATTTCGCTCACGGAGGCCGGGAAGTTGCTGATGGAGCACTGCGAACGGATTTTGGACGATTACCGCAAGCTGGAGTACGACATGCACCAGTTGAACAATGAGTATGCGGGAGAGTTACGGTTAGGGGCAAGTACGACAATCTCACAGTATGTGCTTCCGCCTGTGCTGGCTGCTTTCACGGAGCGTTATCCCAAGATGAGTGTGTCATTGATGGACACCAATTCGCGCAATGTGGAGAAGGCTTTGCAGGAGCATACCATTGACGTGGGTATGGTGGAGGGAGTGTTCCGTCTGCCCAGCCTGCGCTACGACCCGTTCTTGTGCGATGAGCTGGTGCCGGTGGTTTGTCCGCGCGGTCGCTGGGCCGGAAAGGAGGAACTGACGTTGGAGGAGTTTGTCAGTGTGCCGCTGGTGCTTCGTGAGCGGGGGTCCGGTACGCTGGATGCCATTGAGATGGTATTGGCAGAGCAGGGACTGAAGCTTTCTTCGCTGAACGTGCGGATGCACTTAGGCAGTACGGAAGGTATCAAGTCGTTCTTGCGGTGCAGTAACTGTATGGGCATTGTGTCAATCTGTGCCTTAGAGAGGGAACTGAAGGAAGGAGACTTTCAGGTGATTGACATTGAGGGCTTGCAGTTCAAGCGGCATTTCTGTTTTGTATCGGCTCAGGGACAGGAGTCGGATACGGTATTGAATTTTATGCGTTTTGTCCGGCACTTCCTTTCCGGAAAGTAAAGGCCGGACAAAACGTCTCTTTTTATTTCTTCCCGAATTCAGGGTCGATTTTCAGCAGGGCGGTAACGCCGAAGGTGGCCAGTGTGCACACCATAATCCAGATGAAGAACAGCTGGTAGCCTAGGGTTTCTTGCATCCAGCCGGCTATCATGCCCGGCAGCATCATGCCCAAGGCCATGAAGGCGGTACAGATGGCATAGTGCGAGGTCTTGTGTGTGCCGTTGGCAAAATAAATAAGGTAGAGCATGTAGGCCGTGAAACCGAATCCGTAGCCGAACTGTTCCACAAAGATGCAGCTGTTCACGATGATTAAGTTGTCAGGCTGGGCGTAACTCAGGTACACGTAGACAATATCGGGCAGGGAGATGGCCCATACCATCGGCCAGAGCCAGCGGCGCAGTCCGTGGCGTGCTACGGCAATGCCTCCCAGGATACCTCCCAAGGTGAGACCGACAATGCCGAGCGTTCCTTGGGCAAAGCCTATCTGTGCCGTGGTCATGCCGAGTCCTCCTTGTTCCACCGGGTCGAGCAGAAAGGGAATGCCCATCTTGGCTAACTGTGCCTCGGGCAGGCGGTAGAGCAGCATGAACAGGATGGCGGTAAGCGCCTGTTCTTTCTGGAAGAAGGAACGGAAGGTGAGCAGGAAATCGGTCAGTATGCTCCGGGCTTCTCCTTGTCGGGCAACTGACGGGCAGTCCTGGTCAGGGCGGGGCAGTACGAAGGAATGGTAGAGCCACAGAGCCAGCAGGCAGCCCGCTAACGTGAAGAAGGTGATGCTCCAGGCATACGATGTGCGTCCGGTCATTTCTTCCAGCCAGCCGGCCAGCATAATGAGCAGTCCTTGTCCGGCGATGGTGGCAAAGCGGTAGAACGTGCTGCGGATGCCCACGAAGAAGGCTTGCTGATGCGGGGTAAGGCCTAACATGTAGAAGCCGTCGGCGGCGATATCGTGGGTGGCGGAACTGAAGGCTACGAGCCAGAATACCGCCAATGTGGTCTGGAAGAAATGGCTGGTGGGGATGGTGAAGGCAATGCCGGCCAGTCCGGCACCCAGCAGCAACTGGGTAGTGACAATCCACCACCGCTTGGTGCGGAGCAGGTCGACAAACGGGCTCCACAGGGGCTTGATGACCCAAGGCAGGTTCAGCCAGCTGGTGTAGAGGGCCACCTCCGTATTCGAGATGCCCATCCGTTTGTACATCACCAAAGATAAAATCATCACAGCTACGTAGGGAAGTCCTTCGGCAAAGTAGAGCGAAGGTACCCAGTACCAGGGAGAGCGTGTGCGCATAGTCGTTCGTTTTTAGTATAACTTACGGATTTCAGCTCCCCGGTAGTAATGCAGCAGAATCTGGTCGTAGGAATATCCTTTTTCGCCCATCACGGCAGCACCGATCTGACAGAGTCCCACGCCGTGTCCCCATCCGGCACCGGTCAGTTCGAACCATTCGGGCACTCCGTTCACTTCCGGTCCCTTGTCGACTACGAATGCCGAGCTGAACAGGTGGGTAGGTGAGAGGGTGCGGCGTATTTCCAGTTCCTTTCCGATGGTCATTGTTTTCAGGGTTCCTACAATCTTCAGCCGGCTGATACGTCCCGATTTTCCTCGTTCCATGGGGATAAGGTCGAGTATCTCCCCGTAATCACTCTTGGTATGCGTGGCAATCAGTTCGGCCAGTTCGGCTTGTGTGTATCTCACCTTCCAGCGGTAGAAATCGTGTGTCTCCTGGTCGTAGTTGTTGAGTATCTGTGAAAGGATTTTCGGATCAGTGGTGTGGCAGAAAGACTCCGGACGCTGGCGTATCCATCGTTCGGCTTCTTCCTCTTGGGTGAGATCGGGCAGGGGGGCATCCGTGTCCAAATCGCGCACGGCACTGAGGTAAGGATAATGCTTGTCTTCCCAGCAGTAGTTGAACTCTTCGGTCACTCCGCCGCAGCACTTCGAGAAACGGGCGTCGCAGATGGCATGCTTGTGCATGAGCACCTGGCCGCGTGTTTCCTTCACGGCTTCCACTACACTCTGGTTGGAAGCACGGGTAATGCCCTGATAGCGCTGGCAATGGTCGTCGGCGCATACGTCGAAGATGGTATGGTCTTCGCGGTCGTACCAGCGGATGTATTCTGTTTCGGTCTTGAGGAAGGGGAAGAAGTTGCTGCCTTGTTTGCTGAGGGCCTTCCGCTTTTCAATCTGTGCTAAAAGCCAGCTTCGTGAGATGACGGCATGGGCTTTCAGAAAATCCAGGGAAGAGGTGGCGTTCATCTCGGACGAGATGACGCTGGTCAGGTAGTCTTCTGCCGGCACCTGGTTGATGGCGGTAATCTTTCCTTCGTCTACCACCAGGCGCAGAGTGCCGAGGAAGGTTTGTGTTTCCTGGCGTTCCCAGTGGAAATTGATACCGATGGTTACGTCTTCGAGTGAGAAGGAGGCATCGTCCTCCAACGGGGTGAAGGTCAGTTCCCGGTACACGTTGCCGTTCCAGGAAATTCCTCCTTCGTCGAAGGATACGCGTTGCTTGCCCGATACGGTTTCTCCTTTGGCCAGAAATTTGGCATTGAGTGTAAAGGCTATTTCAAGGGCATTGACGATGCCCACGTTAATTTCAGGTTCTTTCATGATGCTTAATGTGTTACTTCGTGGTAGATTTGGCGGAGCGTGTCAGCGTCCAGTTTTTGAAAATCTTCTTTGCGGGCCGTCACAAGGATGCCGGCCATATCGAGGGCACCGGGACTGACTATCAGCTGTGCGTCGCCTTCGGCAGTGTAGCACTGCGGACGATGGGCTGTGCGCGGAATGTAGACGGTGACAAATCCGTAGCGCGGGTCATTCCAGGCAAAGAGGTTGTAGCGTGGCTCGGTTTCTCCGTCGTGCAGGGGCTGGCTGTGCAGGTAGCTGTCAATCAGCCGTACACCAGTGGCCAGTCCTCCCTTGGTAATGAAGGCCCGTATCGGACAGAAGTATCCTTCGATGTCGTAGGCGATGCAGGATTTGCCGTCGGAGAGGGGTTCGAAACCTTTTTCTACCGCTGTGCCCATCAGTCTTTCCCATTGGCGGATGAGGGGCACATCTTCCTGACGTACGGCCTGGAAATGGAAGTGGTCGGGGGCAGAAGCACCGCATTTGGCTCCGTTGTAGAACACGGTGTAGCCGCTGGCGAAGTTCTTCTCCAACCAGTCGACCAGGCGTTCGGGCAACCGGCGCGAAGTCTTGTCGGCCAATGTCTGCCACTGGTGACTTTCCGTGGAGATGGTGAGGTGTCCCGGCAGAATGGGGTATGGATTCAGTCGCAGGCTGAAAGGTTCGTCCAGCTGGATGCGGACAGACTCTTGCTCTTCCGGCTTGTGGCTCAGACAGAGGAAGCAGGGGCGGGCAGCGATGGAAGCCTTGTCTACTTTGGCACAGGTGGAAACGGCGCGTGCCGGATTGAACTGCACGGTGATGTCGTTCGCACCGAGTGAAAGTGTGCGGGTCTGTACGTGCGCCAGTGCTTCGTGGTTTTTGCGGGCCAGTGGCCATGTGTCGAGCTGGTGACGGATGAAGGTTTCGGCAGAAGCCGCAGGGGCTGCATCTTCCCATGAAAGCGGGTGACGGAGCAGGGCCTGGCGTTTCCGTATTTCCAGGGTACGCAGGCTGTCCTTGTAGCTGTTGTTCTGGTTCTGCTTCTCGATGCTGAGGGCCGCGTCGGAATTGCCTTCCCAGCGACGGCATAAATAAAGTACGTCGTAGATACGTCCGATGCGGTATTCCCGGGAGAAAGCCAGTCCTAACGCATAATCTTCGCCGTAGCTGGTGTTCGGTACACGGATTTTCCGCAGCAGCGGCGTGAAGAAAGCACGCGGGGCTCCCAGTCCGTTGATGCGGAGAGCGTTGTTGTGTCCGTTGGTATCGGTCCATTCCTTGTGGTCGATGACGCCCGGCGGCAATGTCTCCAGTTGGAAGTTGGTCATGCGGTAAGAACCGATAACCATAGCGCAGCGCTCCCGGCGGAACTTGTCGACAATGGTCTGGAGGGTAGACGGACTGCTGTACAGGTCGTCGCTGTCGAGCTGTACGGCAAAGCGTCCGCAGAGAGGGTGATGCACACCCAGGTTCCAGCATCCGCCGATGCCCAAATCGTCACGTTCGGGAATGAGATGAATCACTTTTTCGTTTCCGGCGTATTGGTCAATGCACTCCGTGGTGCCGTCGGTAGAATGGTTGTCGATGACAATCAGGTTGAACGGGAAGTCTGTTTCCTGTTTCAGTACCGATTCAATGGCATCGGCAATGGTGCGGATGCGGTTGCGCACGGGGATGATGACCGAAGCCTCGTATGCAAATTCGCCTTCCGACAAATCGATTTCGCGCTCCACCGGAGGCAGGAAGGCATGAATGTTCTTCAGGTAATAAGTAAATGCCGTTTCCCGTTCCAGTTGTACGCTCCGGTTGCGCGGGTCTACGTAGTCAAACTGTTTTTCGCCCGACAGGCGGGTGTCTTCTTCAATTTCGGTGTAAAGGAACTCACGTATGTGCGTCAGTTCGTATTTCTGTGAAAGTGCCAGTCGCACGGCATACAAGGCAGAATACTGGTATTCGGGCTGGTGGGTGATGGTGTCGAACGCTTCCTGCAGGGCCGCCGTCTTGAAGAGCAGCACCGAGCCGAAGTCAAAATCATCGCGCACGCTTCCCGGCTGGTAGTCAATGACCGGATGAGGCTTTCGTACTCCCTCTGTCACCTGATAATGGTCGGCATAGACCATGCCCGATTCCGGTGCGGCTAAATAGTCGCATATGCGTTCCAGTGCCATGTAGCCCATATCTAATGTATAGGGCTTGGTATAAACAAGGAGGTAGGGAGTGCGGGTGAGGGCAAGCATCTGCCGGATGCCTTCGGTATGCTGGAAGGAGAAAGAGGGAAGAAGGTGGCATTTCTCCGTGGGAATGTCTTTGTCCTCCGGATGGTCAGTTAGTAGGAATATCTGGTCTGTTCGGGAACTCTCTGTCAGACCTTTTATGGTTTTATTCAGCTGGTTATCACTTCCATATAAAAGGAAGCAAGTTACTTGATTATTCATATTTAATACATTTATACGTACAAAGATAGGCAATATATCTTATTTTTTCCCTAACTTTGTACGCTAAATGTGTAGAATATAAGAGTATTATGACGACAAAAACTCCTTTATTGGGGAAAACGCTGAACGAACTGAAAACCATTGTGCAGGATTTGGGAATGCCTAAATTTACTGCCGGGCAGATTGCATCGTGGCTGTACGACAAGAAAGTAGGCTCCATTGAAGAGATGACAAACCTTTCGCTCAAAAACCGTGAGCGGCTGATGGAGAACTACGAGGTGGGAGCCAGTGCACCGGTGCATGAGATGCGTTCGGTAGACGGAACGGTGAAATACTTGTTCTGTACGCCCGAAGGTGATTACATAGAATCCGTATATATTCCCGATGATGACCGGGCAACCTTGTGTGTGTCTTCGCAGGTGGGATGCAAGATGAACTGTAAATTCTGTATGACCGGAAAGCAGGGATACACAACCAGCCTGACAGCTGCCCAGATTCTGAATCAGATTTATTCGGTGCCGGAACGGGATACGCTGACCAACGTGGTGTTTATGGGCATGGGCGAACCGTTCGACAACCTGGACGAAGTGCTGCGTGCCTTGGAAATACTGACTGCCGACTATGGCTACAAATGGAGCCCGAAGCGTATCACGGTTTCTACCGTAGGACTGCGGAAAGGACTGGAACGTTTCCTGGAAGAAAGTGACTGCCACCTGGCCATCAGTCTGCATTCTCCTTTCCCTTCCCAGCGCAGGGAACTGATGCCGGCAGAAAAGGCTTTCTCCATTACCGAGATGGTGGAGATACTTCGCCGGTATGATTTCAGCAAGCAGCGCCGTCTGTCTTTTGAATACATCGTGTTCAAGGGAGTGAACGACAGCCTGATTTATGCCAAGGAACTGGTGAAACTGCTTCGTGGACTGGACTGCCGGATGAACCTGATTCGCTTCCATGCCATTCCGAACGTGGACTTGGAAGGAACGGATATGGAGTCAATGATAGCTTTCCGTGATTACCTGACACAGCATGGCTTGTTTGCTACCATTCGCGCTTCACGCGGAGAAGATATCTTTGCGGCTTGCGGCATGCTTTCTACCGCCCAGCAGCAGGCAGAGAAAAAAGAGAAAGAAAGTGAAACCTTTTAATACAAGAAACATCATGAAACGAATGACATTTTATCTTGGAATGGCCCTGGCGGTGCTGTCGCTTGCTTCCTGCCGCAACGGAGGGAAGAGTATCATTACTCCGGTGTCAAGCGGACGCCCGTATGAAGTGATGGTGGTGGCCGATGACAAATGCTGGATGAGTCCGGACAGTGCACTGTTTCATGTGCTGGATACGGATGTGCCGGGATTGCCTCAGGCTGAACGCTCTTTCCGTATTTCGCGTGTGCGGCCTGACTTTTTTGACCGTTCGGTGCGTTTGTTCCGTAACATCATTATTGTAGATATTCAGGACATCTATACGCAGCCCAAATTCAAGTATACGCGTGATGCCTATTCGTCTCCGCAGATGATTATGACCATTCAGGCGCCTAACCAGAAGGAGTTTGCAGACTATGTTTCGAAAAACGGTCAGGTGATTATCGACTTCTTTACCCGTGCCGAAATGAACCGTCAGGTGAAGTTGCTGGAGAAAAAACACAATGAAACGCTTTCGACCAAGGTACAGAGCATGTTTGATTGCGACATCTGGATGCCGGTGGAAATGGAATCGTACAAGCAGGGTGAGAATTTCCTGTGGGCTTCGAGCAACCTGAATGACTTGAACTTCGTGATGTATGCTTATCCGTTCCGCGACCACGATACGTTTACCAAAGAGTATTTTATTCATAAACGTGACTCCGTGATGAAAGTCAACCTGCCGGGTGCGCGTGAAGGCATGTACATGGAAACAGCCGATTCCATGTTTGTTGAGACGCGTAACATTGCCGTGAAGGGAGATTATGCATTCGAGGCTCGCGGATTATGGGAAATGAAGAACGATGCCATGGGTGGTCCGTTCGTATCGCATGTGCGGGTAGACCGTGACAATGCACGGGTTATCGTGGTGGAAGGTTTTGTCTATAATCCGGGTAAACTGAAACGTGACCAGATTCGCAAGCTGAACGCGGCGTTGTATACACTGAAGCTTCCTTCAGAAAAAGAAGTGTCGGAGATTCCGGTAGACAATTCCATCTCGGAAGAACAAATCAAACAAGAAGCTGAACAGAATAAGCAATAAATATGGAAAATCGTAAAATTAGAGTGGGAATCACCCATGGAGATATAAACGGGGTAGGCTATGAAGTGATATTGAAGACTTTCTCTGACCCCACCATGCTGGAACTTTGTACGCCGGTGGTGTACGGATCTCCCAAGGTTGCTGCGTATCACCGCAAGGCCATGGAGATACAGACCAGTTTCAGCATTGTAAATTCTGCTGAAGAGGTGCAGGACGGAAGAGTGAACGTGGTGAACTGCATAGAAGAGGAGTTGAAGGTGGAACTGACCAAGCCGACTCCCGAAGCTGGTAAAGCGGCACTGGCTGCACTGGAAAGAGCGTTGGCCGATTACCGGGAAGGCCTGTTCGATGTGCTGGTGACGGCTCCTATCAACAAGCATACCATCCAGTCGGATGCGTTCCATTTCCCGGGACATACGGAATACATTGAAGAACGTGTGGGTGAAGGACAGAAGGCCTTGATGATTCTGCTGAAAGGTGATTTCCGTGTGGCACTGGTGACAGGCCATGTACCCGTGCGCGACATTGCCGGTGAACTGACCAAAGAACTGATTATGGAAAAGATGGAGATTTTCCATCGTTCGCTGAAGAAGGATTTCGGCATCGACAATCCGCGTATTGCCGTGTTCTCACTGAATCCTCATGCGGGAGACAACGGACTGCTGGGAACGGAAGAGCAGGAAGTGATTATTCCGGCCATGAAGGAAATGATAGCTCGCGGCGTGCAGTGCTTCGGACCGTATCCTGCCGATGGTTTCATGGGTTCAGGCAATTATACGCATTTCGACGGTATCTTGGCCATGTATCATGACCAGGGACTGGCTCCGTTCAAGGCACTGGCTATGGACGAGGGTGTGAACTTTACTGCCGGCTTGCCTATCGTACGCACTTCGCCTGCTCACGGTACGGCATACGATATTGCCGGAAAAGGCATTGCTTCGGAAGATTCTTTCCGTCAGGCGGTGTACGTGGCCATGGATGTGTTCCGCAACCGTGCCTGGGAAAGAGAAATCAGTGCCCGTCCGTTGCGCAAGCAGTATTATGAGAAACGAGATGACAGTGATAAACTGAAATTAGACAGTATAGAAGAGGAATAACATGAAGTTTGCAATCATATCAGCCGGGGAAGGTTCCCGGCTGGCACAAGAAGGAGTTCAGTTGCCCAAACCGCTGGTGCAACTGAACGGTATGGCCATGATTGACCGTCTGATTCACATCTTTGCGAAGAACGGAGCAGAAGAAGTGGTGGTCATTATCAATAATGAGGTGGCTTTGACAAAGGAACATCTGAGCAAGCTGGAAAAAACATCGGAAGTGCCTTTGCGGGTTATTGTCAAGACGACGCCCAGTTCCATGCACAGTTTTTACGAACTGAGCAGTTACCTGAAGGACGACCGTTTCTGCCTGACTACGGTCGACACGATTTTCCGGGAAGAGGAGTTTTCACGCTTTATTGACGCTTTCAAGGCTTTTGAAGGGGATGGCATGATGGCCGTCACAGATTACATCGACGACGAAAAACCGTTGTACATCGGTACGGACGAAGACCGCAATATTACCGGTTTCTATGATACTTTGCAGCCTGATACGCGTTACATCTCAGGGGGAATCTATTGCCTGTCGCCCAACTCAATCGTGACATTGGAGAAATGTATGGCGCAGGGCATGTCGCGCATGCGTAATTTTCAGCGTCAGCTGGTAGCCGACGGACTTCGGCTCAAGGCTTATCCTTTCTCAAAAATTTTGGATGTGGACCATGCGGGGGACATTGTAAAAGCAGAGGCTTTTTTGAACGGACAAGATTAAAAACAGAATAAACCAATATTGATTTTTTGCGTAAAATCTAGAAATAAGAATAACAAGATAGAATGTGTAAAAGAGGAGAGAAGATTCGGGTGGTTGGTGTGAGCCGTGGTAATGAATATTCCCCGAATCACGTAGACAATGATGCGGCAATCCTTCGGCTTGCGGCAGAAGCATTGGAGAGAATGGGGTGTGAGGTGACAATTTATCCGGAAAAGGAATTTGTTGCTCAGAACATAGAGGGTGAGTTTATTTTCGACATGGCTCGCGACCGCGCCACCATTGAGCGGTTGAAAAAACTGGAAGACGGGGGTGCCCTGGTGGTGAACTCTGCGTATGGCATTGACAACTGTGTCCGTCAGCAGATGACGGAGTTGCTGGTGGCAAATGAAGTGCCACATCCCCGGAGCTTTATTATTTCTACTAACGAAAAATTTACTCCTTCCGTGTTCCCTTGCTGGATTAAGCGAGGCAATTCGCATGCCATGGTGAAAGAAGACGTGGTGTACGTGGAATGCCGGGAAGAAGCGGAAGTGGTGATGGCCGATTTCCGGAAACGGAACATTCCGGTGGCAGTAGTCAACGAGCACCTGGTGGGAGATCTGGTGAAGTTCTACGGGGTACAGGGAACAGATTTCTTTTATACCTTCTATCCAACGGAACAGTCACACAGCAAGTTCGGACTGGAAGCCATCAACGGAGCCACGAGAGGTTTCCCGTTCGATGTCAAGCAGCTTCAGGCATACGCCAACAAGGCAGCCGAGGTACTGAATGTGCCTGTATACGGAGGCGACTGTGTAGTATCGGCTACCGGTGAAATCCGTATCATCGACTTTAACGACTGGCCCAGCTTTGCCCGTTGCCGTGAAGAAGCCGGACCGGAAATCGCCAAGTGTATCTATAATCGTATTATCCACAAATTAGAAAAATAATGAGTACGGAAAAAAAAGGAGTAGAGGCTTCTTTCAAGTCCATGGATACAGAAGAGTTTCTGGACATCCATTTTAATCGCCCGATAGGTTATGTGTGGGCGTTGTTTTTCCAGCGTTTCGGGGTACATCCCAATGTAGTGACCATCTTGTCCATCATTTTAGGCGTAGCGGCAGGAGTGATGTTTTACTACCCCGACATGACGCACACGCTGATTGGTATTTTCCTCTTGATGTGGGCCAACCATTATGATAGTTGCGACGGGCAGCTGGCACGTATGACCGGCAAGAAAACCCGCTGGGGACGTATGCTCGACGGATTTGCCGGCGATCTTTGGTTTATCACCATCTATGCCGCTATCTGTCTGCGCCTGATGAACCAGCCGCTTCCTTTCCATCTGGGAGAGGCTTCCGGACAGACCTGGAGCATTTATATCTGGCTGATAGCCTGGTTCTCTGGTACGGTGTGCCATAGCAAGCAATGTACGCTGGCCGATTATTACCGCAACATCCACTTGTTCTTTCTGAAGGGAAAGGCGGGTAGTGAGTTGGATAATTTCAAGCAGCAACGTGAGATTTTCCATAGTCTGCCGTGGAAAGGCAACTTCTGGTGGAAGGCCTTCCTGTATTTCTATGGCAACTATACTCGCAAGCAGGAACAGATGACTCCTAACTTCCAGCGTTTCTACGCCTTTGTGCAGGAACGTTACGGTGACAACATTCCTCAGGAATTGCGCGATGAGTTCCGTGCCCTGAGCTTGCCGTTGATGAAGTACACCAACATCCTGACATTCAATACCCGCGCGATAGCCCTTTACATCAGCCTGCTGATAGGAGAACCGTGGTTGTATTTCATTTTCGAGATGGTGGTGATGACCAGCCTGTTTGTGTACATGCGTCGTCGTCATGAAGCCCTGTGCGCATACCTTTACCATAAATACGCCAAGTGATGAAGGAAAAGTTTCGGAATATATTCTGGTTTTTCGGCATCTTTGCCATTGTGGTCATGCTTTGCACGTTCGACATGGACTATCAGGAATTGTGGCAGAACTTGCGCAAGGCAGGGGTGTGGTTTCCGGCCGTGATTCTTCTGTGGGTGTTCATCTATTACCTGAATGCCTGGTCATGGTATGTCATTATCCGCGACGGGAAACATGCCAAGGTGCCCTTCTGGAAAATCTATAAGTTGACCGTATCCGGTTTTGCCCTGAACTATGCCACTCCGGTGGGACTGATGGGCGGTGAGCCGTACCGCATCATGGAGCTTACGCCTTACGTAGGTGCCAGCAAGGCCACCTCGTCGGTTATTCTCTATGTGATGATGCACATCTTTTCCCATTTCTGGTTCTGGCTGGTATCGGCGGTGCTCTTCGTGATTTTTGAGCCGATGAACTGGGGACTGGGCATCATGCTGGCGGTAGTGGCGTTTGTCTGCCTGCTGGCCATTTATTTCTTTATGAAAGGATACCGTAACGGGATGGCGGTGCGCACGTTCAAGCTGTTGTGTCACGTGCCTTATGTGAAGCGCTGGGCCAGCCGTTTCCTGACCGAAAAGAGAGAAACATTGGAACGGGTAGACGCACAGATAGCCGAACTGCACAAGCAACGGAAAAGTACGTTCTATGTGGCGCTGGGACTGGAGTTCATGGCACGTATCGTAGGTTGTGCCGAAGTGTTCTTTATCCTGAACATTCTGACCGACCATGTGAGCTTCCTGTCCTGTATCCTGATTATGGCCTTCACTTCCTTGTTTGCCAACCTGTTCTTCTTCTCGCCCATGCAGCTTGGAGCACGCGAGGGAGGATTTGCGCTGGCGGTAGGCGGACTGGCCATTCCGAGTGCGTTTGGCATCTATACGGGACTGATTACCCGTGTGCGTGAATTGATATGGATTGTAATTGGCGTGTTGCTGATGAAGGTCGGCAACGGCACCCCAAATAAGACTAAAGATGAGTAAACTGACAGATGTAAAAGGCGTAATCTTTGATTACGGAGGAACAATCGATACAAACAGCCGTCATTGGGCGGAGGTATTGTGGAGCAAGTATGAAGAGTTTCAGGTGCCGGTGGACAAGGCAAGTTTCCGCGAGGCATACGTCCATGGAGAACGTACGTTGGCCCGTGTGCCACTGGTCAAGCCGGAGCATAACTTCCACGATGTGTTGCGCATCAAGACCGACATTCAGGTGAAGTACCTGGTGGAACAAGGCAAGCTGGACGGAGAAGAAGCCCGCCAGGAAAACTATGCCGAAAAAGTGGCCGACAGCTGCTACCGTTATGTGTTGGACGTGCTGGAACGTACCCGTCCCGTAGTGAAGGCACTTTCTGAACGCTACAAGCTGGTGCTGGTATCCAATTTCTATGGGAACATCCAGACCATTCTGAAAGACTTCGGTTTGTTTGATTTCTTTGCCGACATCATCGAATCGTCGGTAGTGGGGGTGCGCAAGCCCGATCCTGCTATCTATCGTCTGGGCGTGGAAGCTATGGGACTGCCTGCCGAGAATGTACTGGTGGTAGGTGATTCCTTCTCCAAGGACGTAGTACCCGCAAAAACCGTGGGTTGCAAGGTAGCCTGGCTGAAAGGTGAAGGCTGGGGTAACGAGGAAATAGATGAAGCACTTCCGGATGTAATTATCACCGATTTGCCGGAACTCTTGTCGTATGTATAAAGGAGGGGCACGGATGAAGAAAAAAGGAATTGCCCTGGTGGAACGCCAATACCTGTTCCCCTTTGTACTGATTACGTCCCTCTTTTTCCTGTGGGGATTTGCTCATGCCATTCTGGACGTGCTGAACAAGCATTTCCAGGAGTTGCTTACCATTACCCGTACCCATTCAGCCATGATTCAGGCTACGATGTACATGGGATATTTCATCATGGCCATTCCGGCCGGATTGTTTATCAACCGTCACGGATACCGTAAGGGTGTGGTGCTTGGTTTGTTGCTCTACGGAATAGGCTCGTTGTTGTTCATTCCCGGACAATATATAGCTTCGTTCAATATGTTCCTGTTCTCGTTATTCGTCATCGGGTGCGGACTAACCTTCCTGGAAACGGCCGCCAATCCGTATGTCACAGAGTTGGGAGCAAGGGAAACGGCCGCCAGCCGACTGAACTTTGCCCAGTCATTCAACGGACTGGGATGTATCTTTGCACCGATTCTGACCGGTCTCTTGCTTTTCTCGGACGATGACAAGGGGGCAAGCGGCAATGTGGCTCTTCCGTATGCCGTAATGGGAGTGATTGTCCTGCTGGCTGCACTGGCCTTTATGCGCGTACGTCTGCCGGAAATTCCTCATGAAGAGGAGGTGGATAGCGAAGGCCATCGCGTAGGTTTGTGGTCGCATAAGCTTTTTGTGTTCGGGCTGGTAGCACTGTTTGCCTACGAGGTATCCGAGATTTCCATCAACAGTTTCTTTATCAATTACGTGACGGAGGTCGGCTGGATGAATGCCCGCGATGCCTCACTGGTACTTTCGTTCGGCGGACTGGGACTGTTCATGGTAGGACGTTTCGTGGGAAGCTGGATTATGCGCCGCGTCCGTGCCGAGAAGATGCTCTTCTGCTGTGCCACGGGAACGGTCATCACTACGCTGCTGGTGATTTTGGATTTAGGTTCCGTATCGTTTGTAGCCCTGCTTTGCGGTTATGCCTTCGAAGCCATTATGTTCCCCACCATTTTTGCTCTCTCCCTGAAAGGTTTGGGTAGCCATACGAAACGTGCCTCTTCCTTCCTGATGATGTCGCCGGTGGGCGGTGCCGTAGGTCCGGTACTTATGGGATTGGTAGGAGACTACGCCGATATGCACTGGGCGTTCGTTGTGCCTTTCGTCGGCTACGTAGTGGTGTGGTTCTATGCCCGCCACATAATGCAGCAGAAAAACTAATATCACTTTCCTTTGCGGAAAGCATACATAAAAGAAGCGCGGAACTCTTCAGTGTCTCCCGACACCTTGAGAGTTCCGCGCTTCTGCGATTAATGATAATTATAGTAAGTTATTTGTTTTGAGGTGCCTGTGGACATGCCGGGCATGCGTTAGGACATCCCGGAGCGGGCATTTTCCCCGGTTTACCCATTTTACCATGTTTCATAGGGAAGTTTCCTTTGTGTATTTTTCCCGGGCGAGGCATGCTGAACACCTTTTCCAGCTGGCGGGCATTCAGCATTTTCTTGAATGAAGCATAGTACTTCTTTTGGGTATCAAGTATCTTCTGCTGAGTTTCAAAACGCTTTTCAATGTCCTGCTGGATTTGTGCATCGGTACGTTCGCAAGGTTTTACTTTATTTTCTTTTGCAGCCGGACGGCATTCTTTCAAGGCAGTCAGGTATTCCTTGTAGAGAGAAGTAAACTGAGCTAATTTGGCATCGTCCAGCATCAGCTGTTTTCCCATGCGCTGAGCTTGTGCTTCCATGCGTTGTTCCGGAGTGAGTTTTACCTTGCAAGGCTTTTCGGCTTTTTCCGGGCAAACCTGACGTGCAGCATTTTGTGCCATTACGCTTCCAAAACCTAAACATACGGTAAGAATCAATGTAGATAATAAACGAGTTGTTTTCATTGTGGTCAAAATTTAAAAGTGAATAATCATTTTCAGTGCACTTACAGCTTTAAGACAATGAATCCTTCTCGTGGTTTATTGAGAAAATACTTTTTTAACATTTTTACGGTGAAAATCTCTGAAATGTGAAATTTTAAGGTGTAAATTTAGAGAAAGTGTAAACTTACTTAGTAAAAAGAGAACTTAGTAGTCTTCTGATTTTGGTATGGAGGAACACTTAGATGTTTGGTTTTAAACGCCTTTGTGTTTTAATGAAAACGCACTTACATTTTACCTCAAACGTACTTGTGTTTTACTTCGAACGCACTTGCGTTTTGCATCAAACGTACTTGCGTTTTTTTGAGTGGGGAAATGGGGCTGCTAAGTGTTTAAAAATCAGCTTCTTTTACGATGCGCAATTTTTCTCCTGTTACCGGATGTACGAATTCCAGTGCGGCGGCATGCAGATACAGACGGTCGGACGGCTGGCCGTAGAGGTCGTCGCCTACAATCGGATGGTTCAATCCCTCCGGATGGGCGGCATGTACACGGAGCTGATGGGTACGTCCCGTATGCGGATAGAATGTGACCCGTGTTTTTCCGTCCTTGCGTTCCAGCACCCTGTAGGAAGTGATAGCCCGTTTACCATACTCCCGGCTCACCATCTGGCGCGGACGATCCATCGGGTTCGGACAGATAGGTAGGTCGATGATGCCCTTGTCAGTTTCCAGTTCTCCCTCTAACAAGGCCGTGTAACGCTTTTGGATAAGACGTGTTTCGAAAAGAGCCTGAAGCTCCTTGTGCATTTCCTTCGTTTTGGCCGCGAGCAGCAGGCCGGAAGTAGCCATGTCCAGGCGGTGCACGATAAGCGGACCGGTGGCCTTGGGATAAAGATTGTGCAAGCGTTGTAGAATAGAGTCGAGGTCGTTCTTGCCCGGCACGGAGAGCATGCCTGCCGGCTTGTGTACCACCAGAAGCCATTCGTCCTCGTAGAGAATCTCCAGTGCCGTCTGGCGGTGCACATCCTCCTCCAGCGGGTTCGGTTCCACGTCCAGTCCCACGAGCATGTGTTTCAGAATCGGTTCACACTTCCCTTTGCACGACGGATAGAAATGTCCTTCGCGGCGTATCTCGTCCTTGGGCGACATGCCCCACCAGAATTCGCCCATAGCCAATGGCTGGAGCTGATGCAGGTAAGCATACTGAAGTAATTTAGGGAGTGCGCATTCGCCTGCACCGGCCGGCGGTGTCTTTTGCGGAGTAGAGCGGAAAATCTCGCATAAATCTTTCACTTCCCCCCGTGCGTTGAGCATGCGGAACTGGGCGAACAGACGCATCTGGAGAGCCGCCGAACGGGTTTTCCGTTCGTGGCGCAAGGCTTGAATCTTCTGCTCGAATGCTTGAAAAGCCTCTCCGGCCGCTTGTACCTTCTCTTTCAATCTCCGTTCCAACCGTTTGAACTCTGCTTTCTGAAACTGGCTTTCGCGCGACATTGCTTCCGCTTCTTCGGGTGAAACGCCTTCCTTCCGGCGTCGTTCACGGAGGGTTTTCGCTTCTTTCAGCTTCTGTTTTTCAGAAGCTAACGTAGCTTGTGCCTCTTCTTCCACCTTCTTCCATTCCTCCCGAGCCGAGCAGTATGCTTCGTTAGTCTCCATGGCGGCAATCCGGTGGTTGATGCCGGAAATCTCCGCTTCCTCGATACGAAAAAATCCGTCGGGTTGCAGGAGGTCGTACACTGGCGGTACGAAAAACGCATGGTGGTTGCTTCCAGCCAGGTTGCCCGAAAAAGCGGCCAGGTAGCCCAGTTTCCCTTCGGTATCCTTTATCACCAGTACCCCGAACATCTTTCCCTGACGAAGTTCCTCCTGCCAGTCGTCCCGTGTGAGCAGGTACTGACGTACCTCATCAGCCGCCAGTCGGGTGAGCGGGTGAGGGGTGTAGTGGAAAGGAAAGGTGAAGGCTTTCGGTAAGGCGATGCCTTCGATTGGGGTATGGAAGGAATGTATCATAGTGAAATATTGAGTTCGTTTTTATTGTGGGGGCAAAGGTACGAATAAAATGGTTTCTATAGAAATGAAGGTATATATATCCTATATGATGTATCTTATTATGGTTTTTGTACAATGGATAGAAGAAAAATGTATTTTTGTAAATGCTGCAGTGTACATGAACTTTCACAGAGTTATTAATCTGAGTCACAAATTCCATATTTCCTGTGATGAAACGACCTGAAATCCTATGAAAACAAAAAAGAAAACCATTCTTCGCCTGCTCATCGCTTTAGTAGTGGTAATAGGTGTGGTGTATGCTTCGTTGCCCTACTACGCTCGTCAGGCACTCATTCACTGGATGCCCGTCATTGATGACCTGGAAACTTTTCACCGGCACACGGTACACCACAATCCCGATGACGTGTGGTATTGGCCTCTTTCTGCTGATTATAACCGCTTCCAATTGACGGAGAAGGATGCGCACTACCTGGACAGCCTGCGCACCGTGTCCTTCCTCGTTATCCGTCGTGACAGCATCGTCTTCGAAAGTTACCGTGACGGGTGGAACGACACACTGACCTCAAACATTTATTCTGCTACAAAGACCATTGTGGGACTACTGGCGGGAGTTGCCCTCGACGAAGGAAAGATTCATAGTCTGGACGACCCCGTATCGCGCTATATACCTGCCTATACAAAAGGAATGCAGGCTGACGTCACCCTGCGCCATTTGCTGACCATGAGTGGAGGAATGGCGTGGGATGAGGCGTACGCTTCACTCTTTTCTGTCACAACGCACGGTTATTACGGTAACGATCTTTACGACCTGGTGACGGGCCTGGAGGTAGTTGACCGTCCCGGTGTGCAATATTCCTACCGTAGTGGTGAGACGCAACTGTTAGCTTTTGTCATCGAGGCAGCCACCGGGCAAACACTAAGCGACTATGCCGAAGAGAAGCTCTGGCGTCCGATGCAGGCCGAACGGGATGCCTATTGGTTGCTGGACAAAAAAGACGGTGATGAAAAAGCCTTTTGTTGCTTCCATACCACGGCCCGCGATGTAGCCCGTTTCGGAAGCCTCCTGTTGCATCGTGGCAATTGGCACGGCCGCCAACTGGTATCCGAAGCCTATATGGACGAACTGATTCGTCCCGCTTCGTACCTGAAAGACCAGTGGGGTAGGGATTCACTCAGCTATTATGGTTTTCAGACGTGGGTGATGGATTATCACGGAATGCGCTGCCCTTACATGCGCGGAATGCTGGGGCAATACATCATCGCTATTCCCGACTTGGATGCTGTCGTCGTGCGGCTGGGCCGTAAGCGTTGCGATGTATATAACCGTGAGATTACGACTGATATTACGCGGTATATGGATATAGCTATGAAGATACTGAAGGGAAAATGATGCGTGCTGTCAGGTTATTGGTAACCGGTGCGTATGGCACTATGTGTGAATGTTTTTTCTATAGAGTTATTATTGATGTCATTCTTTGTTTTGCTGGGGTATTCCAAAGATTTTGTGTAAATCTGTATAAGGAATATAGCTATCTGAAATTAAATGAGTTAGAAGAATTATCTTGTTTGGGGATAATGATTTGGCAACCGTCCCAATTGCCGTAGTCTGCATCGCTTTGCTTGTTCGGGCAACTCTTGCAGATGCAAAGATTGACTTTTTTTAATGTATGGTAGGTTTTATGTAGAATAATTTATTTCGTAATAAAAAAGATAGTACGCACTTTCAAGTACCATCTAATTCTTGTTTGAGAAATTCTCGGACTTCAAAACGTATGAATTCAGATTCTTTCTGAACTTCCTGATATTCCGCCAGCATTGTTCTTTTCGTCTGCCATAATTGCAATAGACAAAGATTAGTAATTTAATGAGTTTAGAATAATTGTAATTTCCTTATCCATTCGTGGTACTTCATACTTGACATATCTTTCATATTCGTGATGAAGAACAATCAAATACATTTTATTTATTTTTATACCATAGTTGCTTTCAAGGATGTATTTATATAGATTTTGCTGTAAAGCATATTTGTAAAACGATATATCAGGAATATGTTCCAAACCATTTATTCCATGTTGCCAAACTGTTTCATTTGGAGAGGCTTTGGTCGAGCGTTTCCAATCGTAGATGTCAAACAGAGAACCATTTCTACAAATCAAGTCTATTGTTCCCGCAATCTTGTTTTTTTCATCGAAGATTCTCCATTCACTGCGGAATGGCCTTACTTCAGAATCTCGCATAAAGTCTAAAAAATAGCCAAATTCCTTTTCTATAGAAATAGCCTTTTTATAATTAACAATCTCGCCATTATATTCAAAAAGATAGTCAAACAATACCTTTTCCCCTTTTAGATGTTTTTCTATTTGTTCGTGCAGAAATGTTCCAATATCACGCGATTCAACTCCTTTTGCATCCCACATTTCAATAACTTCTGTTTGACTCATTCCATTTTTGTAGGCATACCGCTCTGACTGTATCAGAATATTAAAAGGAGAGAAGAAATAAGCGATGATATCACTAACTGCCTTAAGCTGAAGAACTCCGTCAAGGACATAAATATGCTCCTTTGGCTCAAACCTAATGCGATTGTCTAAACTATATTTTGTTGCAGAGTCATCAATATTTAGAATTTTATTTTGTGGTAAAGCGACTGTTTGCACATGTTTAGCTGCTTCTTTTTCAAGTTTTGTTTGCTTAATATCCGATGTTGTCAATTTCGCATTATCAGCATCTTCTGGCCTGTTGAACTGATGATGCAAGTAAGCCTCGCGATATCCTTTTGCTGCCATTATAACAGCCTCTGTCGAAGTCCATTTTTTATCCGCTTGTGGCGAAACAAAGTTTGAGCATGACAAAGAACTGTCAATTAAGGACAAAACGTGCTTTATATAACCAATACATTTTTCCGCTTCTGTATATATCTGCTTCTCGGAAAAGCGAATAACAATCCAACCAAGATTGCACAGATTGGCGTCTCTATATTCATCGCCACATCCTATAAAGTGTATGGCTTTCTGCTCATATCCAGTGTATGGTTCATCAATTTCTATATCAATTCGAATTCCTAAATGATGTTCTTTCTCAATGATGGCAATATCAGGTTCGTATGGATGAGCGTCCTCCACCGGCAAGATACAAACATCGCCAAGCACTTTATAATTAATAAATTCAGCAAGGCCAGTTCTTAGTTTTGTCTCAAAGCCCATTTCTGTATAGCCACGCTTTTCAATTCTTCGTCTTCTGTATGGGAATACAGTTGTTCCTGTCTTCGGGAATAGTACAAAGCAATAATATCCTTCCTTTTGTTTTACATTCGGCATAGGATAATTAGTTTGAAAGATTTTCTGTTCTGGGATTTTTCCAGGTTGATGCTCATCGTTTATAACGGATAAAATCTGACCTTTATTATTAGGCTTAGAAAAGCGAGAGTTTATTTGTGAAGATTTGTCAGCAGCTGATGAGCACGGACTTGCCAAATTTGTATTTTTCTGATTCTCTGTGAGTTGTTGGGCTCTGGAATGATTGGTGGAAACTGACGGTTTGACAGTTTCGTTAGATTTCTTCATAGTGCCACTGGCCAGTCTTACTTGGGAAGAGGCTGATTCGGGAATAGCCTTCCCCTTAGAGTCCTCGGCTTGTTTACATGGAATGGGAGTATTTTTTAGTGCTTTACGTTTTTTTCTGTTTTTTCTAATTAGAAAAGTAATAGAAAAAATAAAGACGATAATGATTAGTATTATTAGCCATAGATACGAAGTGGCAGATTCCTGTTCGTAATCAACGATATTCCATTTGCCCCAATCAGGTTTTGGCTTGGAGTTATCCTCTCGATTTAGGGAAATTTGATTGTATTCGGTATTTTGCCAAACAATCTTATTATTCCGGTCAATGTAAGAAGTGATCTTAACTTTATCTTGAGATTGATAAACTTTGGAAAGATTTCTACCGGCCTGACAGCAAGAATCATATTGACATGGTATTACGAAATCGAATTTATCGTCAATGTATCCCCATTGACTATTCTTTTTTACAGCAGCAATACCATTAGAAAACGGTCCAGCATCTTGAAATACTTCCTCACCCTCTTTACCATACACAATGAGGTGTCTGTCAACAAAAACCCAAGCTTCATCACCGAGTTTCACGGCAGCAAATCCGTTAGTAAACCTTGTGGCATCAAGAATGTTAAATTTTTGTGGTAAAGCAGCCCTTACCAAATCAAGTTGAGAAAGACTGTCAAGCTGTGCATTTGATAATCCGGCTAATGGTTTCAAATTGTTACCATTTTTATCAATAAAATCAAATCCAACACCAAAAAAATCACCTAAAAGAGCTGGAATAGCGACAGCGATATCATCATCACTGAAATTAGAGTATGATTGAAGCATACTTAACTGTTTTATGATATTACTATTCTCGTCTACGAGGTAAATAGACCACCCAAATTCAGGAGAACCATCGCCTTCAATTTTTCTCCTTTTAGACTTATCGATTGTAATACTTCCGTCTGCATTTTTTTCAAGGTCTCCTTCAATTTCATATCCATCGTCATTATACGATGTATATCCAATAACGCCAATTGACCTATTACGTCGTAATGTGTTAAGAGAAATGAAATTAAATTTAGAAACTTCTTTTCCGTTATTATCTATAAATCCATATTTATTTGAGTCTGGATTTACCCTATTTTTAATGGTGTCCCATAAAAATGGTTTTTGAACAACTGCTCTATTTCCTGAAAATATTTTAGCGTCAGAATAGATACATGGTATAATAGTATCGCCTTTAAGATTTCTATATCCGCATAGAAATGTTTTGTTTTCTACAACGGCCAAACCGTTCGAGAATGAATGGTTCTCACAAAAGTCTAAAAGGAGATGGGTTTTATTAGACTCAGCCGGAACTTTAATTTCTGAAAAGGATGGTTCTTGAAACAAGAATTTATCTGAACCATTGACATAGCCGTATTTAACTTTGATAACCTCATAAGTATTGCTCAATATGGTAGTATCATATCTATGCGTCATTATTGTATCTATAACAACAGTCGCATATCCGTTTCTCATAATAGGGGTTATTTCAACGAAACGAGGTTCGACAATAACGTTGCCAAGAGAGTCTATTAAACCCTTTTTTCCGTCAACCTCAATAACATAACTATCCTGAAACTTGTTCCTTTGAGTACAGCTTGCTAAAAGCAATAATAAGGTAAAGAATATTGTGAATAGACTTTTTATACGAAGAGATTCAATTAGTTGTTTCATAATTAATGATATTAATTTAAAAAAATGTGGAACTGTATGCTACACTTCTTAATGAATAGGCCCTAAGAAAACCTTTGGAAGCAGATGTGGAAATAACAGCCTTACACACATGCGTGAAGACTGTTGCGACCTCTCTTGTTTCCTTTGTTTTGAAAGTTCTCAGGCTTCGTACATACAAGATGAGAGCATACGCCTCGATACTTTTAATGTGCCTTGGAAAGAGTTGCCTCTATCCTATTACAAAAATAAAGATGTTTGCAATAATCTCCTATTTTCTAATGTTTTTATTTGCTTTTGGAGTGGAATGTTGAGTATAATATTTTCAGCTCTATATCCTGATTTTGCAGGCAATTTTCAAACTATTTTTCCATTCATTCGCTTTCTGCCTGAGCCATTAGGCAGAATACCATTCACATATATGAAATAGTATCCCTTTTTGTTTTCTTCAAATGAAAAAACGGCACTCTCATACTATCTTTGGGTATTTAGAAAATACGATGCAGATTACCTCTTACGTGGTAGGGAATAATTCATTGATTGCAACCTATCTCATGATGGAACAATTCGTTCTTTTTTTACGTCACTTACGTAGAATAACGCCTTAAATATGCTTTTTCTTATGCTTATTTCTTTTCAATATCGGAAATCAGTAAGTTATACGTTTAGATAGAAAGATGTAATCGGAATAGAAATTTTAAATATGTAGTTTTATCGGGTAATGATAGGAAAACCGTACTTTTGTTTTAATCTGCTGTAATTCGATGGATATTCCAGAGATTTTTGCGTAAGTTTGCAGAAACAGTAAATTTCATTTCAGATGAGGAGCATGATTTATCCGGTAGGCATACAGAGTTTTGAAGAGATAGAGATACGGAAAGGAGACTATTGTTATGTCGATAAGACCGTACAGATTTATCAGTTGGTAAAAACGGGTAAATACTACTTTTTGAGCCGTCCGCGACGCTTTGGGAAAAGTCTGCTTATATCTACGTTGGAGGCTTATTTCCAAGGGAAAAAAGAACTTTTCCATGGCTTGGCTATGGAAGCTTTGGAAAAGGAATGGACTACGTATCCTGTATTGCATCTGGATTTGAATGCACAAAAATACGATACGCCGGAAGCGTTGATTCATGTACTGGAGGAAAATCTACAGTACTGGGAAAGTCTTTATGGGGCTTCGGAGAGTGAAATAGGAGTAGCTCGCCGTTTCAACGGGGTGATTCGCCGTGCGGCCGAAAAGACGGGGAAGAATGTGGTGGTACTGGTGGATGAGTACGACAAGCGTTTTCGTACATATACCTTGGGCTTTCCTAATCGGGAAGTGGAGGAAGGATTTATCAAGTTTCTCTTGCCTTTTTATTCGGCTACATCAAAAGCTGATTCGGCATTTGATGTTGTCAGTTAAGAAAAAGAACCGGACTCCAATCAGTCCAGTTCTCTTTGACGGCAGAAGCATCCGCCGAATTTCTCGTCCACGTGTTCTACCGGCTGGCGGAAGATACCGTAAACCGATGAGCCGGAACCGCTCATGCTGGCATACACCGCGCCCAGGTCATACAACTCGTCTTTGATGGCTGCAATTTCCGGGTATTTCTGGAACACGCTGTCTTCAAAATCATTCTTCATGCTATCCTTCCACGTCTCTACCGGCTGGCAGATAATATCCTTCAACGAAACTTCCGGCCGACGGGGAGTGATGTGTGCGAAAGCATCGCGCGTGGAGACGAAGATGTCCGGCTTCACCAGCACCAGGTAATAACCCGAAAGTGAAAGACGGACAGGCTCGAATATGTTACCGATACCTGTGGCAAATACCGGCTGGTTGCGGATGAAGAAAGCACAATCGGCTCCCAGGCGGGCGGCGTAGTCTTCCATCTCCTCCAGACTCAGTGCCAGACGGAATTTCTCGTTCAGCAGCTTAATCATGAATGCGCAATCGGACGAACCGCCTCCCAGTCCGGCACCCGTGGGGATGTGCTTGAACAGGTGGATGTCAACGGGCGGTATGTCATGATCCTTTTTCAGCAATTCGTAGGCTCTGACCACCAGGTTGTCTTCCGGCTTTCCTTCGATGGCCGTACCCTTTACGTGAAGTGTATAAGGAGCATCATTTTTTTCTCTTCGTGTCACTTCCAGTGCATCTTGCAGGTGGATGGGGTAGAAAATGGTTTCCAGGTTGTGGTAACCGTCGGGACGTTTTTCAATAATATTCAGGCCAAGGTTTATTTTGGCATTGGGAAATGTAATCATAGTGTCGTTTGTTTTTTCGTTGCTCAAATATAGCAGAAAGTTTCGAGAAAATCGGGATTCACGGAAAAAATCGTATCTTTGCCCCACTTAAACAAAAACAAAATGGCAGAACCGAGAAGAAATACACGTGTGGCAAAGACGGCTAAGACCAAGCCGATGGATGAGTACGGCCATCTCCAGCCTCAGGCTCCCGAACTGGAAGAAGCCGTGCTGGGTGCGCTGATGATTGAGAAGGATGCGTATTCGCTGGTGAGCGAGATTCTTCGCCCGGAGTCGTTCTACGAGCACCGGCACCAGCTGATTTATGCGGCCATTACTGACTTGGCTATTCAACAGAAACCGATTGATATCTTGACCGTGGCCGAGCAGTTGCGTTCGCGCGGCAACCTGGAAGAGGCGGGCGGACCGTTCTATATCACTCAGCTGAGTGGTAAGGTGGCTTCGTCGGCTCACATTGAATATCATGCCCGTATCATTGCCCAGAAGTTTCTGGCACGTGAGTTGATTTCTTTTACGAGCAGCATACAAACCAAGGCGTTTGATGAGACGCAGGACGTGGACGACCTGATGCAGGAGGCCGAAGGAAAGCTCTTCGAAATCTCCCAGCAGAATATGAAAAAGGACTACACGCAGATTAATCCGGTCATTCAGGAGGCTTATGAAATGCTTCAGAAAGCGGCGGCACGTACCGATGGTTTGAGCGGACTTTCGAGCGGCTTTCATCAGCTGGACAAGATGACATCCGGCTGGCAGAACTCCGACTTGATTATCATTGCGGCTCGTCCGGCCATGGGTAAGACGGCCTTCGTGCTTTCCATGGCCAAGAACATGGCGGTGAACAGCAAAGTGCCCGTAGCCTTGTTTTCGCTTGAAATGAGCAACGTGCAGCTGGTAAACCGTCTGATTGTGAACGTCTGCGAAATTCCGGGCGAGAAAATCAAGAGCGGTCAGCTGGCACCTTACGAGTGGGGACAGCTCGACTACAAGATAAAGGAACTCTACGACGCACCGCTTTACGTGGACGATACGCCTTCCTTGTCCGTGTTCGAATTGCGAACCAAGGCACGCCGTCTGGTACGTGAGCATGGGGTGAAAATCATCATCATCGACTACCTCCAGCTGATGAATGCCAGCGGTATGTCGTTCGGAAGCCGTCAGGAAGAGGTCAGCACCATTTCGCGTTCGTTGAAGGGACTGGCCAAGGAGCTGAACATCCCGATTATTGCGCTGAGCCAGTTGAACCGTGGAGTAGAGAACCGTGAAGGTATTGACGGAAAGCGTCCGCAATTGAGTGACCTCCGTGAATCGGGAGCCATTGAGCAGGATGCCGACATGGTGTGCTTTATCCACCGTCCGGAATACTACAAGATTTACACCGATGAGAAAGGTAACGACCTGCACGGCATGGCCGAAATCATTATCGCCAAGCATCGTAACGGTGCCGTGGGCGACGTGTTGCTCCGCTTCCGTGGCGAATATGCCCGTTTTCAGAACCCCGACGACGACATGATTGTGCCGATGCCGGGCGAAGAAAAGAAGGCTCCGGTGCTCCGTTCGAAGATGAACAACGGTGGCGGACAGGATTTCGTACCGCCTCCACCCACGGAGATGCCGCCTATGCCCGACAATCCGTTTGGTGCACCTGTGCCCGATGTACCGTTCTGATGAGGAGAAAAAATATAACGGACGACTTCATTGTTATTATGAGACCGTCCGTTTTTTATGTTTGGGTTAGTCTTGTGTGTCAGGGAAGAATGGTTACCCCTATTTCTTCCGTCTCAATGAGGGCAGGAGATGCATTGGGCGTTATCGCTTCAATTTTAATGAAACGTGCAGATTCAGGGTGGGGTAGTGCAATGGTCTGTGGAAGAGGGTTATGCATGATGTTGCTGAATTCTCCATCTCCAATCACTTTTTTCCATTCTTTACCGTCCTGACTGACAAAGAACTGATAGTGATAAGCCATTGTGGGCTTTGCTTCCTCATTTAAAGGAGCATAGGTAAATGCCTTTAATGTGACAGTCTTTCCAAGGTCAATGCTTAGAGGAGAAGACGATAATTTTTTCCATGTGTTTCTGGGTAAGTTATTCCAGGCTGCGGTAATTGCTTCTTCCTCCAAAGGTGCTGCGTAGTAAGCTGTCACATGCTGTATATTTGCATCTAAACGGGTCTGATTGATTGAAATTCTCAACGAGTCTGTAATGGTTTCCGGGATGCGGACCATTCTTTTGTAGCCGATGGTCGTTCCGTTTCCAACAGCTTCCCATTGTCCATCTTTCCAGATTTCAATAGAAAAGTTTTCCACTCGCTGCCCTTTAGATATATCTTCCTGTAGCATCACCACATTAATCGGAGCATTCGCTTTTACTGAATAAGTGCGCTTGTCGCCTTGTGATGCTTTCCAAAGAACTGCCCCGTGGAGTATCCTATTGTCTTGGAACGTTTTTTGTCTGTATTCTGCAAATTCTTTTAATCGGGCCACATCAGCTTCATGAATCAATCCGCGACGGTCTGGAGGAATGTTCAGCAATAATACAGAGTTGTATCCTACAGACTGGAAATAAATATCCGACAAGTGTTTCAGGCTTTTTACTTTTTGATTTTCTTCTTCGTGCCAGAACCATCCCGGACGAATGGATACGTCTACTTCTGAAGGATACCAGAATAATTCTGTCGCATTCTTCAAGATGTCACGACCACCCAGGTCTGCTGCTTTGGGATAAACTCCTAATCGTGCATTATTGGATGCGGAACGGGCATAAATTCCTGGAGTAAGCACTGTGGCACTCCATTCTGTTTCCCGGCCGATTCCTTTTTCATTTCCAACCCAGCGCACATCATCTCCCATAATTGCCATTACGGCTTTGGGCTGCAATCGTTGGATTGTTTTATAAAATGCGTCCCAGTCGTATTCCTGTTTTTTGCCATTAGGGCCTTCTCCATTGGCGCCGTCAAACCATACTTCGTGCACTTCTCCGTAATTGGTCAGCAATTCGGTCAGCTGTTCAATGAAGAATTTATTGTACTCGGGTGAGTTCCCATAACAGCTGGCATTTCTGTCCCAAGGCGACAGGTAGACACCAAATTTCATGTTATATTTGGTACATGCATCACGTAATTCTTTGACAACATCTCCTTTGCCGTTTTTCCAGGGTGAAGAGGCTACGGAATGTTTGGTCGTTTTAGTGGGCCACAAACAGAAGCCATCATGATGTTTGGCGGTGAGCAAGACCATTTTGAAGCCTGTTTCCTTCAAGGTCTTTACCCATTGTTCTGCATTTAACTCAGTGGGGTTAAATAAAGCCGGGTCTTCGGAACCGTCTCCCCATTCTCTACCTGTAAATGTATTGATGCCAAAATGCAGGAAAGCCGTCAGCTCCATTTGTTGCCAGGCTAATTGCTGGGGAGAGGGTACAAGGCGTGCTGCCATGGATACTTTTTCTTCCATGGTTTCTTCTCCGGAAAAAGTCAGATGTTTTATGAAATAGGATGTGTCCTGCTGGGCTTGTATGCCTGTTGTCAGACATGCAAGCGCACAGGTTGCAAGAAATTGATTGATTTTTTTCATAGACTCATTTACGAAAGTTTTATTCAAGAATTACTTCATCGATGTAAATCTTAGAAGGTTGTCCTGGACGTACATGATTATCAGGACAGTTTCCTGCTGATTCTAATGTAAATTTAACGAATTGTCCGGTTATTTCATCGGTCTCAACAGATAAATTTTCAATGAAATTTCCTTCTTTAAAAATTTCTTTGTCGGTGAAGGTAATCTTACCAATTTCAGTGAAAGTCACATTGTCATCTGAAACTTCTACTTTGAGACTGCGTGGTTTGTGTACCCCCATTCCGTAATTTGTGATACAGCCTACCGTAAATTGTTTCATGCTTTCAGGTTTCTGTAAATCAATTGTAAATGAAATAGGTTTTGAAAGCTGACCTGTATACCATTCAAAATCTGTATGTTTTAAGCTGCCTCTTAATCCGTTGACTAATATATCCATTCCTGCATCTGCATGGATAAATGGTTTGCTGGTAGCCTTGTTCCAATGAATTGGGAGGACTAGTATTTCCCCCATTTGTTTGTTTTGAGAGAAAGTGGCAGCTTTAATTTCGGTATCTTTTTCTATAATGAGTTCTTTTTCATATAGTGTAGAGGTGGAGGTGGGTTCTGTATCATCTGTTGTATAGCGTATTTCTACATCGGGTCGTTCACATTCTAATTTTACTTTCAGTTTTCCGGTAGTTTCTGTAGTAATTTTATGTTGGATATTGAACATAGAATGGGCATATCGGATACCTTTACATGCCAAATGTGCATTGTAGTTATCCAGTCCTTTCAGGAATGAATTCCAGTTTTTATTTCCTTTGCTGACCCAGGCAATCTCTGCCAAGGCTCCTAGTCGTGGGAAGGTCTGATAGAATACATCCTCTGGGGTGTTGCAGAATTCGGTCCACATACATGCCTGTACGCCCATGAGTAAAGACTCATATGATGGTTCCCAGTCCTTTTGTACCGGTTCGTAATCGAACAGCCCTTTTAAGGTGTTATTTCCAAAATAAGTCACGGGTTCAAACCACTGAGGTCCCTGGTATCTTATCAGGTATGTAACGCGTGCCGGAGTCATGATGAAGCGATGCCCTTGTGCTGCAGCTTTTAATGCGGCATTGCCATATCCTTGCCATCCTAAGATAATGGATTCTTCCGGGAGTTTACTGTTGGTCAGTTCATCCCATCCCATGACTTCTTTTCCTTTACTGCGTATATAGTCGGACAGTCTTGCCATAAAATAGCCTTGTAGTTCTTCTTCATTTTTCAAGTGCTCTTTATGTATGCGTGACTGGCAGAGGGGACATTTCTTCCAGTTGGATTTGCTGGCTTCGTCACCTCCTAAATTGATGTATCGTGAAGGGAATAAAGCTATTACTTCGTCCAGTACATTTTGCAGGAAGTCAAATGTATCCTCATTGCCTGCACAGAAAATGATTTCAGAATTTTTTGCACCAAGTCCCGGCAAAACCCCTATAAAATCTTTAACCACCGGACAAGCAAATTCCGGATAGGATGCCAAAGCAGCATTGGAGTGAGCTGGAACGTCAATTTCCGGAATAATTACCACTTGTCTTTCTGCTGCATAACGGATGATTTCTTTCATGTCTTCTTGAGTATAGAAACCTCCGATGGTGGCAGGTTCTCCTTTCTTCGGATTTCTCCGGTCGGGGAATGGAACGTTTTGTCTGTCTACTCTCCATGCTCCTACCTCTGTCAGTTTAGGATATTTTTTGATTTCCAATCGCCATCCGTTATCGTCTGTCAAATGCAAGTGCAACCGGTTTATCTTTAGCATTGCCATACAGTCAATCATGCGTATCAAGTCTTCCTTTGGCAAGAAGAATCGTGAGACATCCAGCATGAATCCACGATAGTTGAATCGAGGTGCATCTTTGATGGTGAGAGAAGGAATGTTCCATGTGTCGGTTGTTTTTTCATAACCTTCAATAGTAGGAGGTAACATCAGTCGAAGATTTTGCAGTGCATAGAAAAAACCTTTTACGTCGGCTGCCTTAATCGTAATTTGTTCAGGCAGGACGGTCAGTTCATAGGCATCACTTTTCATTGTGCTGTCTGTAAGGAATACAATGTCCCCTTCTTGACTGATCTTCACTTGAGGCGTAAATCCAGATGGCCGGGTAAACAGAGAGGCAAAGTTCTCCGCAATGATTCGTTGCTTTTTATCAGCTACTGCGATGGTGGTTTCTTTACTGAATGAAAAGAATCCATTTCCTTTTTCCATAGATAAAGGTTGCGGTATGATGGCTGCTTCTTGAGCTTGCTGTGGGGATTGGCATCCCCACAGGCTTAGTATTAAGCTTACCATATAAACGGTAACCCATTTTTTTGATTGAAAAAATGCCATGTTGCTATTGTTTTTTAGTTTGTTTCATTTCTTCTACTATTAATCAAATTTACAAACTATTAGAGTCAGTGCAGATAAAAATAGTAGATATTTTTTCATAATAACTTAAGAAATGGTTAAGGTTGGGAAATAGGTTATTGATAGCTTCGCATAATTACATGGTTTATGTAATTATGCGAAGCTAGAGTCTGCAAACTACATTAATATCCGTAGTTATTATCTGTAATGCCGGGGTTGGCATCTCTTTCTGTATCAGGAATAGGTAAAAGAAGGTTCTTTTTCAAGAATTCTTCTGTCAGATTACCCTCGTTATACACACGGTCACTCCATTTTTGTGAGGATGTTTGGTAAAATGCATCGGAAGCTTTGGTTATTTCATGGTTGTTATGATATTGTAAGGCTTTCTTCAGGTAGTCTGTGCCTTTGATACGCAACAAATCGTATATGGAAGGCTCTCCGTTTAATTCGAACAAGAATTCAAAATAAATTCTCTCGCTGACTTGTTCTTTAGTCAGATTTGTTGGCCATGCTTTAGGCTCTATTCCATTGCCTCCTTTAGAAGTGCGGGCGCGACTTAATACTTCTTCTACAAGACTGATGGCTTTCTGGGTATCACCCAACTCGTTGTATACGTCTGCCATTAACAGTAACATTTCTGCATACCGATAAACCATAAGGTTCTTATGAGAAGAGGTTCCCTGCTGATTGGGGTCGTATAATTTCATGTGTGCTGGCCATGCCATCTGGTTTCCACTTTCGGCGAATTTGCTCCGTACATTTTTAAGTGCTTTTATTTTGGCTTTTTCTTGTGGAGTGCTTCCGGCCGTTTCATCTAAATTGTCCAGGTAATTCAGGTCTGGATTTTTCATGTCAGCAAATGTTTCGTATGGCAAGCGGGTTACATATTGTTTTACAGCTACGGCTTTTCCTCCTTTGTAGATAGAGTCGTATACAGCTACTTCTTTTCCGTCCACCATTTTTGTCCCAGTCTGTACGGTATAAGTGAGATAGGGGTAATAATATACAGAATCGTTTGCTGACGGAGTATCGCCAACTTGGGCTTTGGGATTAGGCTTGTTATTACCTCCACGGTCTCTATGCGAAGTCAGGAATGTGGCTGCAATACGTGGGTCATTAGGATAATTTCCCCAATGCAAGTCATAAGAGGCTTTTGTGGCTAAATAAGTACTCCATGTAACTCCTGGTGTGGAACCTGTCGGAGAAAAACGATTGCTGGCACGGTTGAAGGAAGAAGGTGAGTTCAGGCTGAAATTCAGCTGGAAAATAGATTCTTTGGAATTAGTAACCCATTCACCAAATAAGTCAGCATAATTTTTCTCCAATTGGTATCTTTGATGAGAATATACATCATCAAACATTTTCTTTGCATTTTCCAGATTTTCACTTGAATTGATGCCAAGTTTAGCCATCTTGTAATAAACTTTACCCAGAAAAGCTTTGGCTGCCCATGAATTTGCTCGTCCGTCTTCTGATGTTTCGTGTATGGACAAGGCATCTGTCAGGTCTTTGACAACCTGTTCCAGAACTTTTTCTTTAGGGCTGCGCGGAGTTGATATATCACCGGATGTAGAGGCTATGGTTTTTAAAGGAACATCTCCCCATAATGAAACCAGATTGTAGTAAGCTACTGCACGAAGAAATTTTGCTTCACCACCGAATTGTGTTTTGGAAGCTTCATTCAAATCACTTTTTTCAAGGTTCTCAAGGTATGCATTGGATTCGGAAATTACTTTATATAATCCCTTCCATGTATTGGATATGAGTTCATCGCTGGAAAGAGCCTGTAGGCTGACGATTCCGTCATTTCCACTTCGTTGTGTCCATGTAAAACCTGCGGCACTGATAGGTATTTCCTGAGAAAATTGTCCATAGCAATCTACAGAGGCCATGTATGAGTAGCATCCTAATAAGGCTAATTCTGCACTGTTCTCAGAAGACAGGTTATTATTCTGTGAGTATAGCGGTTTTTCGTCCAGGCAGGAAGTTAAACTGGAAGCTGCTATCATTGACAGCATTAAATATTTATATAGTTTCATGATTATACTCTTTTTATATTTTATGTTTTATGATTTTAGAATGTAACGTTCAACCCGAATACAAACTGGCGCGGAGTAGGATAGGAGTTCATGTCTACACCCGGACGCAGTCCGTCGAAAGCAAAACTATTTACTTCAGGATCGTATCCGCTGTAATCTGTGATAACGAATGCATTTTTTACGGATGCAAAAATAGAAGTGTTTTGGAAACCTATTTTTTTCATCCATGCAGTAGGCAATGTGTAATTTAACGTAATATCAGAGCAACGTAAGTAGCTTGCATCTTCTACGTAACGGTCCATAACCATGTTTTGAACGATAAAGTTAGAGGACGGATACAGATTGGAGTGATTCTCGGGTGTCCACATTCCTTGATATGCTTTCTTGGATACAGTTCCTGCCTTCTGTCCTGGAGTATTGATATAACGGTTGTTGATGTTGATAATATCACGGTCTTGTACTCCGTTGAAAGCAGCTGTAAGACTTAATCCCTTCCATGACAAAGATGTCTGGAATCCGTATGTAAAGCCGGGGTTCGGGTTACCGATAATGTCCCGGTCTGAACTGTTGACTATGCCGTCTCCGTTTTTATCCACAAATTTGATGTCACCTGTCGTAGGGATAGTTCCGTTTATATTCTTGTAGTATCCCACAGTACCATCGTCTTTAATGTATTTGATACCGTTTTCGGTAATATCCTCAGGTTGTACGATTCCTTGTGTAACATAACCGATAAACAATCCCGGAGCCTCTCCTTGCAAGAAAACATGACCAACTCCAAAATGGTCGCCTAATGAATTGCCATAGTATCCTACCCGTTCTCCTAAACAGCCGAAATCGGTCGGTAATAAGCCGAGATTGACGATTTTATTTCTGTTTTTACCAATATTACCCGTAATACTCCATTGCCAGTCTTTGTTGCTGATGATTTGTGCTGTTAAAGAGAATTCCACTCCTTTGTTATCCAATGAACCTTGGTTATAATAAGTTGAACTGAATCCTGCAGATCCGGGCAGAGTGCGTGAAATAAGCAAATCATTGGTACGTTTGATGTAGAAATCAATCGTTCCGCTTAAACGAGAGCGTAGTAAACTGAAATCGATACCGGCGTTCCATGAAGAAGTCTTCTCCCAAGTCAGGCCATCGTTTGCTAAATTTGTGATTTGCAAGATAGACTCTTGTTCGCCTTTTCCGTTTCCATAGTGGTAATTACCGCTGGAACCATACATTGAAAAAGTAGAATAGGGGTCAATACTTTGGTTACCGGTCACACCGTAGCTGACACGAAGTTTTAATTGATTTAGCCAGTTAATGTCTTTCATGAACTCTTCTTGTTCCATACGCCATGCCACAGATGCAGATGGAAAATACCCCCAGCGGTTTCCTTTGGCAAATTTGCTGGAACCATCGGCGCGTATAGAAGCCGTAATCAGGTACTTGTCAAGGAGAGTCAGGTTAATACGTCCTAAATAAGAAAGAAGCTGATAGTCTTTCTGAATGGGAACAAGATGTTGCACGTTGCCTGCCATGTGAAGTCCGTTTTCTCTTAAATCAAACATGGTAAACTGAGTTCCGTTAGTGTTTTCATTTAAGAAATTGTAGTCATCATAGGTAACTCCGGCTGTAGCATCCAATGTAGCTAAAGAACCGAGCTTTGTACTATAATTTAATACATTTTCAATAGAAACGTTATTCTTGTTGAGGCTACTTAATGACAGATAGCCGTTGTTGTTCATTCCTTGATAAAGCTGTAAACCATACCAGCGTTTACGGTCGTTGATGTTCATATTTCCACCTACACGCAGGTTGTAACGCAAGCCTTTCACAATTTCCCATTTCAAGTCCATTGAAGTGCTGAATGTTTTGTCATTGGCAATATCTTCATAGTCGTTCAGCCAGCTGAAGATTGTAGTTTTGTTTTCGGCGTTGAATGACGGGTCGTCTTCAGGCATTTCAAACGGAGCATAGTCTAAGGCTGTACGAGAGATTGCTGTTGTGGAACCTCCTAAGGTTGTACCCCCTGCCATCATGTTATTTTGGCGGAGAGATCCGCTAAAGGTCATGTCCAAGTGTACTTTTTTAGATAATTCCATACCAATGTTGGCACGTAAGTCGCCTTGTTTTAGTCCGGTTTGTTTTACAGTTCCATTGATGTCTTTGAAATTGGCAGAAACGTAATAAGTCGTTTTATCAGTTCCACCACTAACTGATAGTGAGTAGTTCTGAGAAAAAGCTGAAGTATAAATCTCTTTTTGCCAATTGCGATAGTTGATGAGGTGGTAAGTCTCAAGATTGTTCGGATCGTAATTTGCCAGTTTGTCATTGAATACGTATCTCACTTCATCTCCCACAATGTAGAAAGGATATTGTTCGTTGGATATACGTGAGTTGACATAATTTGCGTGCTCATACAAATTGGTCATTTCGAGAAGCTTGGATGGCTCAGCAATTGTAAAATTGGCTGATACATTTACTTTAGCTTTTCCTTGTTTTCCTTTTTTTGTCGTAATTAAAATCACACCGTTGGCTCCACGTGAACCATAAATAGCTGTAGAAGATGCATCTTTTAAAATTGTGATATCTTCGATGTCTGAAGGGTTTAAGGACGCCAATGGGTCTTGATTAATCTGAAAATCGCCACTGATGCCAGAAGACGCAAACTCACCGGCAGATGCTTGTGGAACGTTGTCTATTACGTATAAAGGCTGATTGTCACCACGTAAGGAACTGGCGCCACGGATGGTAATGGAGGATGCGGAACCTGCCATTGCCGAAGAAGAACTTACAACAAGTCCGGCTACTTTTCCTGATAACAAATTATCGAGTGAAGTAGCTTTGGCGGCGTCATTCGCATTGGGTTTCATCGTGGTCAGTGCACCTGTCAAATCGCCTTTTCTGGCTGTGCCATATCCCACAATCACTACTTCTTCCAGAACTTCAGCATCTTCTTTAAGTGTGATACGGTTTCCTGAAAGCTTGGATATTTTTAATTCTTGTGTAGAATAGCCTACATAAGAAATGACAAGAGTGTTACCAATTTTTCCATTTAATGAGAAATTTCCATCGATGTCGGTAATGGTGCCGTCAGATGTTTCTTTAATCTGGACGGTAGCTCCAATAACACCTTCACCTTTTTCATCGGTTACTTGTCCCGTAATAGCTCCTTGTTGAGCAAATAGGTTGAACGGAATCATTAACATGAACATTAAAACGATACAAATGAAGTGTATCTTAGATTGCATTTCCTTCATAGTTTCAAAGTTAATAAATGTTTTAGACCGCGGTTTTTTAAACTATTATTTAATTCTGTCGCAAAGATGTTGTATGAATAATAATTGTATGTCTTATAATCGATAAATGTTGTCAGATAATCATTATATATGTATAAAATCAGATGAAAACAATGTGATTTAGTGATTTTTGAACAAGAATTAGACAATAGTGAACATAGATGAACGACTTTTTTTATGGGCTATAGTCAGCTTGTGCTCAATTTTTTCACTTTCCGCTTGTAGATGTCGAGAATTCTTACGAATATTGCAGCCCGGCCTTGTAAATGGTGAGATTGGGTAGATATGCCTCTATATTCTCTTTTTGTATAGTCTGGTTAATAATGTAGACCTTATGAAAATCCATATAAAAACAATTTTCTGTTTTCTTTTATTTCTATTGCTTTCGTGGAATGTGAAGGCGGAAGAGTTCTTATTTCGCCAGTTATCTATTTCAGAAGGTTTCCCTCCATCTATTCAATATATTTATGCCGAAGATAACGGATACGTATGGATTGCAAGCAAACAAGGTCTGGGAAGGTTTAATGGCTATGAACTGAAAACCTATTTGCATGAAGAAGGAAATCCTTATTCGCTTCCGGGTAATCAGGTTTATGCAATAGATGAAGACAGTCTGCATAATCTGTGGATTCTTACTGATTCAGGTGTCGTGAATTATCAGCGACATACGGACCGGTTTATTCCGGTGCTGGATGAAAATGGAGATGTGTTTAAAGCAACTTCACTTTGTAAATTGCCAGGTAGGTTATTGCTGGCTGGATATGGTAAGGTTTATCAGTACCATTATAAAGAGCGAAAAATACGTACGTTGCATGAAATGAAGATTCCGTCCTCTTTTTTTGTTCGAAAGATGCTGCTATGGGATGAACGTACGTTGCTCTGTATGAGTTTATGGAAGGGTATTCTATGTATTGATTTACGAAATGGGGAACGAAAACCGTCTCCTCTTCCAGATGGAAATGATTTGACGCATGTATTGATTGATGATAAAGATTGCATTTGGACAACGGCTTACAATAAAGGTATTACATGCTATGATCGAAATGGGAAAGTGAGAGCTGTGTATACTACTGAAAATTCTGCATTGAGCCACAATGTTATTTTATGCTTGAATGAAAGAAATGGTAAAATATGGGTCGGAACGGATGGAGGAGGAATTAATATCATAGATTCTCAGACAGGAAAAATTACCATACTGAAGCATTTGTCTGGGGATAATAATTCATTACCTATTAATTCCATACAGTGTTTGTTTCAAAGGAATGGGGAAAAAGATGTCTGGGCTGGTAGCATAAAAGGAGGACTTATAAATATTCGACCTTCTATTGTATGTTCTTATGCGGATGTGTCTTTAGGTTTTAAAACGGGATTAAGTGAAAAAGCTGTATTAAGTTTTTATCAGGAACCGGATTCGAAGGAAATCTGGATTGGAACGGATGGAGGAGGTGTGAATCGTTTTAATCCAGTTACGAAAGAATTTGTGCATTATCCAAATACCTATGGTGAGAAAGTTGTTTCTCTGTGTAGATATTCTCAAGATGAACTATTGATTTCTTTATTCTCAAAAGGGGTTTTCTTCTTTAATAAACATACGGGTAAAATTCGTCCCATTAACGAAAATGGGGAAATTATTAATCGGATTGCTCTGTATGGTAGAAAAGGAGTAAATTTATACCAGGATGATACTAAGTCTATTCTTATTTTGTCATCTGACATACATCGGTATTATTGGGATGATGGACGGGTGCAGCAGTTGAATGATAGTGGAGTGCATATAGAAGGACAAGTTATTCCATTTGGCTATGATAGCTTGAAAACATATTTATATGATTTAAAGCATATATATACGCTGGATCATCGTAATAATAAGATAGAAATTATTTATACATCTTCACAGAAATGTGATATAGAGTGTGTGGCAAAAAATTCTGATGGGATTTTTTGGATTGGTTTTGGGCATCAGATTTTGCGCTATGATGCTAGCCTTCAACAAGAGACTTTTCTTGAAACTCATCCGTTGAGAAACATAACAGCTTTGGTATGTGATAATCAGCAACGCCTTTGGATTGGAACAAATGAAGAACTTTTTGTCTGGCTGGACAAGGAGAAGAAGCTTATTTCGTTGGATAAATCTGATGGAGCTGAAAACAATGAGTTTTTAAAGAAAGCCGTGTGGGTTTCTCGTCAAGGAGATATTTACATGGGAGGGATAAACGGAATGCTGTATATTGATGGGCAGAAAACGGATATAGCAATACCTGATTCACCTGTAATTGAATTAGCTGATGTGATAAGCAATAACAAAAGTTGTTTGTCTGAGATTGAAGATGGACTGCTGAAACTTAATTTCGAAAATAAGTCATTATCAATCAAGGTAATGGCATTCGAAAGCAATGTGTTCAGAAAGAGAGTATATCGCTGGCATATTTACGGACGGGAAGATTTTCATATCGATACAGCTTCCCCTGAGATTATAATGCGTTCGTTGACTCCGGGAACTTATCATGTATCTGTGGCATGTACGACAAAGGATGGAGTCTGGACTGAACCTTATACCGTTTTATCATTTCGGATTCATCCTGTGTGGTATAAGACTTGGTGGTTCACATTGCTATGGATTATCTTACTTGCAGCTTTGTTAATAACCGGGATTCTTTACTGGCTTTATCGCAAAGAGGAGCGCATGAAGGAAGAATTGCAGATGCATAAACAAAAAATCTATGAAGAAAAGGTACGTTTCTTAATTAACATAAATCATGAGTTGCGTACTCCATTGACTCTGATTTACACACCTTTATGTCAATTGATGCAGAATATGTCTCAGGATAATCCTGTATATCCTACGCTTAGAAGTATTTTTAAGCAGTCTAAAAGGATGAAGGAATTATTGAATATGGTGCTGAACTTACGGAAGATGGAGGTGGAGCAAAGTAAGCTGAATTTGAAGCCATATTTGTTGAATGACTGGATAAAAGAAATTGCATCTGATTTTAAATACGAAGAAGAAGAAAGACACGTCACTTTTGTATATGAACTTTCTTCGGATATAGAATATGTGCCTTTTGATTCGGAAAAGCACATGATTATTCTTACAAATTTAATAGTCAATGCGCTTAAACATAGTCCATTGAATAGTAAGATTATTTTACGGACGGAGTTGACGGATAACCAGTCTGCAGTACGGATTTCTGTGATAGACCAAGGGAGAGGACTACAAGGGGTAGATACTCAAAAGCTGTTTACTCGCTTTTATCAAGGAGAAAATGAGAAAGAGGGTAGCGGTATAGGGTTGTCTTATTCTAAAATTCTGGTCGAAATGCATAAGGGACATATCGGTGTATATAATAATGACGAAGGAGGTGCCTGTTTTTACTATGAGCTTCCTTTGTATTCAGAAGCTTCTGTCGTTTGTTCCCCTCAGGAATATTTGAATGCTCCTGCATTGATTGAACAGGATAGATTAGTACCAGTGTCAAATTCTATAGATACGAGGAACTATTCATGTTTGTTTGTTGACGATAATGAAAGTATACGGCAGATGATGCTTGATGCGTTAAAGGATGAGTTCCGGAATTTGTACATAGCTTCTGACGGGCGAGAAGCATTGGATATTGCGCTTAAAGAAATTCCAGATGTGATTGTGAGTGATATTATGATGCCTGGAATGAATGGATATGAGCTCTGCCGGAATATTAAGGAGAATATGAATATTAATCATATTCAGGTAATATTGTTGACAGCGCGTACAGATGAGCAAAGTCATGTGGACAGTTATAGGACCGGAGCAGATGCTTATATGGAAAAGCCTTTTGAAATAAATAGCTTGTTGGAAAGTATTCGTAATCGCTTGTTCCTGCGTGAACAAATGAAAGGAAGATATGCCTTGAATTCCATTGCAGCCGGGGGAAATCAACCAATCTCTTCTGCGGACGATTCCTTTTTGTTCAAATTGAATAAGTTGATAATGGAGAATATGGATAATGAAGGACTGAATATAGAATTCCTTTGTCAGAATATGGGAGTTAGCAGGGCTTCTTTATACAATCGTTTAAAATCGTTGACTTCTATGGGAGCTAATGAGTATGTGAATAAGTTGCGTATTGAAAAGTCGATGGAGTTGTTGCGTAATACAGAGATGAATATTACTGAAATAGCGACACGTATGGGGTTTTCTTCTAGTCGATATTTTAGTACGGCTTTTAAAAAATATACAGGGATTACTCCAACTCAATTTAAGGAATCTGCTGGAAAATCTGATAATTAGATAAGGTCTGAGACGGGCTTATTCGTTTTCTGAATAAGCTTATTGCTTGTTTTAATTATTGTAATCTCCTGATTTTATTAGATTATTCCATCTTATTTTTATAACTTTGCACGTCATTATTTAGGAAATTACAAAATACTATTACGATATGAATATTTCTTATAACTGGCTGAAAGAATACGTCGACTTCGACCTTACTCCGGACGAAGTGGCAGCCGCACTGACTTCCATCGGTCTGGAGACTGGGGGAGTGGAAGAAGTTCAAACTATCAAGGGAGGATTGGAAGGTCTGGTAGTAGGCGAAGTGCTGACCTGTGAGCCGCATCCCAATTCTGACCACATGCATATTACGACCGTCAACTTAGGACAGGGAGAACCTGTGCAGATTGTCTGTGGTGCTGCTAATGTAGCTGCCGGACAGAAGGTCATCGTAGCTACGCTGGGCACAAAATTGTATGATGGTGACGAATGTTTTACCATCAAGAAGTCGAAGCTCCGTGGCGTAGAATCAAACGGTATGATTTGTGCCGAAGATGAAATTGGCGTGGGTACAAGCCACGAAGGTATCATTGTATTGCCTGCCGACGTAGTTCCGGGTACACTGGCCAAGGATTACTATAACGTGAAGAGCGAATATGTGCTCGAAGTAGACATCACTCCGAACCGTGCCGATGCCTGCTCACACTACGGTGTGGCACGCGACCTTTACGCATGGCTTATTCAGAACGGTCATAAAGCTACGCTGAAGCGTCCTTCGGTAGATGCTTTCAAGGTAGACAATCACGACATGAACATCGACATCGTGGTGGAAAATACCGAAGCTTGCCCGCGTTATGCCGGAGTAGCTATCAAGGGAGTAACGGTGAAGGAGAGTCCAGAATGGTTGCAGAACAAGCTCCGCCTTATCGGTGTGCGTCCTATCAATAACATCGTCGATATTACCAACTACATTGTGCATGCTTACGGCCAGCCGATGCACTGCTTTGATGCCGACAAGATTAAGGGCGGCAAGATTGTGGTGAAGACTTGTGCCGAAGGAACTCCGTTCGTTACACTGGATGAAGTGGAACGTAAATTGTCTGACAAAGACCTGATGATTTGTAACGCGGAAGAACCGATGTGTATCGCCGGTGTGTTTGGAGGTTTGGATTCAGGTACTACTGAGGCTACTACTGACGTGTTCTTGGAAAGTGCCTACTTCCATCCTACATGGGTGCGTAAGACTGCCCGCCGTCATGGATTGAGCACCGACTCTTCTTTCCGCTTCGAACGTGGCATCGACCCGAACATCACTATCTATGCCTTGAAGGAAGCTGCTCTGCTGGTGAAAGAACTGGCCGGAGGTGAAATTGCTTCTGACATCAAGGATAACTATCCGAACCCGATTGCAGATTTCGCAGTAGAACTTTCATATGATTATGTAAACTCACTGATTGGAAAGGAAATTCCGGCAGAGACGGTGAAGAGCATCGTGACCAGCTTGGAGATGAAAATTGTGGAAGAAACGGCTGAAGGTCTTTCTTTGCAGGTTCCTCCTTACCGTGTAGACGTGCAGCGTCCGTGCGACGTGGTAGAAGATATTCTTCGTATCTACGGATATAACAACGTGGAAATCCCTACAACCCTGAAATCAAGTCTGAGCGTGAAGGGAGAAGTGGACAAATCGGTGAAACTCCAGAATCTGGTAGGTGAACAGCTGGTGGGTTGCGGATTCAATGAAATCCTGAATAACTCTTTGACTGCGGCCGCTTATTACGACGGACTGGAAACTTACAAGCCGGAAAATCTGGTACGCCTGATGAACCCGTTGAGCAACGACCTGAACGTGATGCGTGCTACTTTGCTCTTTGGTGGTCTGGAAAGCATCCAGCACAATGCCAACCGTAAGAATGCCGATTTGAAGTTCTTCGAATTCGGTAACTGCTATCACTTCCATGCGGAGAAGAAGAATCCGGAAAAAGTGTTGTCGGGCTATTCAGAAGAGTTGCACATGGGCTTGTGGGTTACCGGAAAGCGTGTAAGTAACTCGTGGGCTCATGCCGACGAAAACGCTTCAGTTTATGAACTGAAGGCTTACGTGCTGAACATTTTCCGTCGCCTGGGTGTGAATTTTGGCTCACTGGTGTTCGGTAACCTTTCAGATGACATCTACTCGGTAGCGATTTCTGTACACACCCGTGGCGGTAAATTGCTGGCTACCTTTGGTGTAGTTTGCAAGAAGATTCAGAAAGCGTTCGACATCGACAATGAAGTATACTATGCCGACCTGAACTGGAAAGAACTGATGAAGGCCATCAAGGGCAATACGGTAAGCTACAAGGAAATCTCCAAGTTCCCGGCTGTAAAACGTGACCTGGCATTGCTGATTGATAAGAAGGTACAATTTGCTGAAATCGAAAAGATTGCCTACGAAACCGACAAGAAGTTGCTCAAGTCTGTAGAATTGTTCGACGTGTACGAAGGAAAGAACCTGGAAGCTGGCAAGAAGAGTTATGCTGTAAGCTTCATGCTTCAGGATGAAAACGTTACACTGAATGACAAGCAGATTGACAAGTTCATGCAGAAGCTGATTGGCAACTTGCAGAACAAACTGGGAGCTGTGCTTCGATAACTATAAAGAATGATGCGTTACGATATTAAACCAGATTATCACATAAAAGCCAAAAGGGGATACCTGGCGGCTTTTTATATCGAATTGTTTCTGGCTCTGCAGGCTGGAATGGTGCTCTGGCATTTTTCTTCGAATGAAACGTGGAGAAACGTGCTGGCTATCACGGGCGGGGTAATATGCTTGTGCCTCGCTGGTGTGTCGTACTGGAAATATTGTAAGCTGGTACAGAATAGTGAAAAAGAAACTCATTAAAAATAAATTTAAAATATCATCCAATGGGAAGAGCATTTGAATATAGAAAAGCTGCAAAGCTGAAAAGATGGGGTCACATGGCAAAGACCTTTACACGTCTGGGTAAACAAATTGCAATTGCGGTAAAAGCCGGCGGTCCGGAACCGGAAAACAACCCGACTTTGCGTTCGGTAATCGCTACTTGTAAGCGTGAAAACATGCCGAAGGATAACATTGAACGTGCTATCAAGAACGCGATGGGTAAGGACCAGAGCGAATACAAGAGCATGACTTACGAAGGATACGGTCCTCACGGAATCGCCGTATTCGTAGATACACTGACCGACAACACTACTCGTACCGTAGCTGATGTGCGTTCGGTATTCAACAAGTTTGGCGGAAACTTGGGAACAACTGGTTCATTGGCTTTCTTGTTCGACCACAAGTGTGTGTTTACTTTCAAGAAGAAAGACGGACTGGATATGGAGGAACTGATTCTGGACTTGATTGACTACAACGTAGAAGATGAATACGATGAAGATACGGAAGAAGGAACTATTACTATCTACGGTGACCCGAAGAGCTATGCATTGATTCAGAAACACTTGGAAGAATGTGGTTTTGAAGATGTAGGTGGTGAGTTCACTTACGTGCCAAACGATTTGAAGGAAGTTACACCGGAGCAGCGTGAAACTATCGACAAGATGGTGGAACGTCTGGAAGAGTTTGACGACGTACAGACCGTATTTACTAACATGAAACCAGAAGAAGACGCTGAATAAGCTTTTTCTTAAAAGATAATGACGGAACGGAGTAGCCGGCCGGAGTAAACCGGCAAGTGGTGCTCCGTTCTCTTTTTATGTCTAACCCGAATAGAATGTGGATGGCGATGAAATATAGTTATCGTACGATGGGAACATGCAGTTCTCAGATTGATTTTGAGGTAGAGGATGGCGTACTGAAAGACGTGCGCTTCATGGGCGGTTGCAATGGAAACCTGAAAGGAATCTCAGCCTTGGTAGAAGGCATGAAGGTGGATGAGGTGATTGCTCGTCTGGAAGGTATCCGTTGTGGCGGGAAATCGACCTCTTGTCCCGACCAGCTCTGCAAGGCTTTGCGGGAAATCTGAGAGGAGAATGAAGAACTAAACAGCCCTCCAAGGAAGCGGCATTCGTTTCCCTGGAGGGCTGTTTTTATGCGGATATTTGAATTAGAGTTGTTTGGAAAGTGTGGAGAGCAGGAATACCAGTAATACAGCCGCAATAGTCAGTGAAATGAAGGTAAAGACGGTCAGAAAAACGGTTGTCTTGATAAATGTTCGTATCCATCCTCGGCGGTATACTGTGTGCAGGGAAATGTAGGTGTACACAAACATGCCTGCTACGAAGATAAGGAGAGTATACATCGGCATGTCTCCCTTGAACGATTCCATAAAAGTGTTGCTCGTCAGTAAGGGAACCAATGGAATTGGAATCAGTATCAGAAACACGGTGTTCAGGTGAATGGCATGCACGAAATGCCACATGTAAGGGAATTCGGCTTTCCGGAACATTCCTTGCAGAAGCCAGGCAAACAAGGGCAGAAGAAACATCATGTAGAGCGGAGTCCATTTGGATAAATCGCCAAAAAACTGGTTGAGAAAGGACTCCTGACGAAGTTGCTGCGCTTCATCGCCGTGGTCTTCCCTCCATTCGTATACGGGAGTAAGGGCGGTACCGGTAGAGTCTACTTGGAAGTGACGTGCAGCTTGCAAGGATTCAGAGGTAATCTCTTCTTCTTCAACAAAGTCACTCAGGTATTCACCTTTTACTTTTTTGAGATTCAGGATGGTATTCAGGTCTTTTTTCCGGAGGGTTGTTTCATGCAGGCAGGAGTCGGCCACTAATTTCGGCATTTGCACGTAAGAAAGAGAAAAACGGTCGTCCAGGCGTTGCACCTTGAATAGTTCATCGGCTTTTTCTACTCCTCTTTCCTGTAATGCTTTCACTAACTCGGGTCCCTGGTATACATACACGCATGTATCGGGCAAGGGAGTAGACGATTTGAGTTGTGCTACAACCCCGTCATTGATGTTTAGGGAGCTTACGGCCTGCAATGCTTGATTGGCTTTGTCGGAAGCTATCATGAAGAAAAGGGTAAAGAAAACGACGGAGATACACATATAGAGCCGGAAGGGATGTACGTAGGAATTGATTTTTCCGGCATTGAATTCGTTGGTCAGGAATCCGGGACGGGTAAACATCAGCCACAAGGTTTGCCAGATTTTGCTGTCAAACTGATAGACATTTTCAATGTATTGCTTGAGATATTTCCAGAAAGGCTGGTAGATGTCGAGGGCATATTGTCCGCAGCAATGGCAATACATTCCCTCTAACTTGGTGCCGCAATTCTTGCAATAGGTGTATCCGGGCACAGTCTTTTTACGTATTCTCTGGAGACGTTTCAACTCGATTAGACGCATAACCCGGCGTTTTCGTTCTTTCATACTTTGTCGTATCCGGGCGTAAGAAGTCTTGTGGGTTTCTTCTTTGTGTGTGGTATTTTCCATGTCAGTAGAAATATAATATAAATGATATTTTGACACAAAAGTACGTTTGTAAAACGAATTTAGCAAGTTTTTATGAGGTGAATTGAAAACGCTGGTACTTGGATTTCAGGGAATAAAAAAGTGATATTGTTTCTTTTTAAGCGTTAATCGCAGAAACAATATCACTTGATGGATATGAATAAACAGGGGTATTCTGCCCGCAAGTTTATCCAATCTTGCTTATTTTCTTTAATTTCTCTTCGTCAATGAGCTTGATTTTTCGTCCGTCAATGATAATCAGTTTTTCGGCGGCGAAATTAGACAGGGTTCGGATGGCATTGGAAGTGGTCATGTTAGAAAGGTTGGCCAGATCTTCTCTGGAGAGATAGATGCTCAGTGTGCACTGGTCTTCTTCCACACCGTAAGTATCTTTCAAGAAGAGTAATGATTCAGCCATACGTCCCCGAATGTGTTTCTGGGTCAGGTTGACAGTTCTTTCGTCGGAGATACCCAGGTCTTTCGACAGCTGTTTGATGAAAAACATGGCAAGATCCGTGTTCTCCATAATCAACTGCACGATGACAGGCATGGGAATCAGACACATGGTACATGGCTCAAAAGCAGCAGCTGCGGTCACGAAATTTTCTTCAGCAAAATAGGCACGATAGGCAAAGTATTCTTTGTCTTTTACAACTCGGATAATCTGGCTTCGTCCTCCTACACCGTCCTTGTAGATTTTTACCTTCCCGTTCAGTAAACACATCAAGTTCTCAGGTGTCTCACCTTCACAATAAATCGTTTCGTTCTTTTTGTATTTCTGAATCGTAAAGTTCTGTGCCAGCAGTTCGCGTTGTTGCTGTGTCAATGGTTGCCATAAATCTGGTATACTTTCGGCAATCTCAGCTTCTGTTAATTCCTTTTTTACCATAAAATGTTTCAAAACCATGTTATTAAGCACAAAGGTACGAAGAAAAATTGAAAATATTCTTTTTTTTCATCATAAAAATGGCTTCAGATAAGGGGTTTGTTATATATTTGCCATGAATATGCGAAAACTGAAAGGCTTATATGCGGCTTTGTGGGGCTTGCTGATGGCATGTTTGCTCAGCGGCTTTCCGCGGCAAGGAATGGCTCGCGACAATGCTCCAGCTCTTCCGAAAAAGCCTGTCGTAGCCGATTCTATTCTAAAACACATGTTTTATTCGGCTTCTATCTATTCGCGTGAGGTAAAGGGATACAAGGGTGATTTGTATCTGAAAGGTCATCTGAAAGTACACAAGCAAAACCGGATTATTAAGTATGTACCCTCTATGTTCCGTCTGGAGAAGGGTGTGAACGATTATTTTCACGAGTCAATTAGTGAACTTCAGTATACGGCTCCTGCAATTATTGACCGGAAAGTAAGGGCCGTATCTTCAACTTTCCCTAGTCATAGGGGGCAGATATTCGATATCATGGACTACATGAAGTTTAATATCTATGCACCTTCACTGATGGGAAACAAGATACTCTCTCCGTTGAATGAAAAAGCGAAGGTGCACTATCACTATATGCTTGAAGGGGTGGAGCATCGGTTGGGAGGAGAACTATATTGTATTCGTGTAGTTCCTCGTTACCGTAGTACCCAGCTGGTGGAAGGCTTTTTGTGGCTTTCGTCTTCCGATTGGACTATCCGGAAAATGAATCTCAAAGGACGCTATGACCTGATACGTTTTCATTTGAATATGCAGATGGGAGAGGAAGAGGAAACGAAATATCTTCCGGTGTTGCTGAATCTTGATTTGAACTTTAAGTTCCTGAAGAATCATCTGGAGATGAAGTATACGGGTTGGATGAAATATTCATCGGTTGTGTTCCGTAAGCCGGGAGAGGAATGGATTGTCAAAAGAACGAACGATCATAATTTGTCGAATTCTTATACTTTGTCGTGTGATACCAGCCGGTTGATTGTGGAACGTGATTCGTTTAACCGTATCCGTCCAATTCCCTTATCTGCTTATGAGGATTCTCTTTATCGTTCGGCAGATGAGCGTCGTCTTCAGAGGGAGGCGGATACAATAAAGGTGGAACCCACAAAATTGAAGAAGAACATGGTGTTCCTTGGCCAGCTGGGCGATGCCTTGATTAGCAGTTATGATATTGATATCTCCAAAGTAGGAAGCATCAATTGTTCTCCGATTATTAACCCATTGCTGGTTAGTTATAGTCATCGGAACGGAATATCCTATCGGCAGGTGTTCAAGTATAACAAACTTTTTCATGACGGACGTCTGTTGCGTATTGTTCCTCAGATTGGTTATAATTTTACAAAGAAAGAGTTTTATGCCAAGGCAGATGTGGAATATATTTATAATCCTCGGAAACTGGGTTCCATTGAAATACATGGAGGAAATGGTAACCGTATCTATAGTAGTGTGGTGCTTGATCAGTTGGAACAGATTCCGGATAGTATCTTTACGTTCGATGGACTGGAGCTGGATTATTTCAAGGATGTATATGTGGACATATCACACAATATAGAGTTATGTAACGGTTTAAAATTGGGTACAGGTCTGGCTATGCACTGGCGGTATACCAAGAGTACGCCGGAAGTGGAAGCGCGTGTACGCTCTAATTATAATAGCTTCGCTCCCCGTATCCGTCTGGAATGGACGCCGGGCATGTATTACTATATGAATGGTAACCGAAAGATAAATGTCGGCTCTTTCTTTCCAACTTTTATGCTGGATTACGAACGAGGTATTAAGGTGTTGAAGAACTCTGGTACATACGAACGAATTGAAGGATCGGTAGAACAGATTATTCGTTTGAAGAATGTGCGTTCACTGGCTTATCATGTGGGGGCCGGAATGTTCACTAACCAGTCGGATATGTATTTTGTAGATTACGTACATTTTGCCAATCTGAATCTTCCTCAAGGTTGGAATGATGATATCGGGGGTACGTTTCAGATGTTGGACGGTCGTTGGTACAATGCTTCCAGTCACTACATACGAGGTAATATGACTTTTGAAGCACCTTTTATTCTTTTGTATCCAGTTACCCGTTTGTTGTCGTTCGTACAGAAGGAGCGTATTTATGCCGGCATTCTTTTCATGCCACACTTGAATCCTTATCTGGAGTTTGGTTATGGCTTTGCTACCCACTTGTTTGATGTGGGTGTCTTTATCGGAAATGAAAAAGGTAAATTTACCTCCGTGGGATGTAAATTTACCTTTGAGTTGTTCAATAATAAATGATGTTTCGCTTGATGTTTACACCAACTCGTCCGAGGTGTATCCTTGTGGAAGCGGACGACAGTTGTATCCTGAAGCCATAATTTCGCCATAAGCACCGGCAGAACGCAGGGCAATCAGGTCGCCACGATGTACTTTGTTCAGGTCGATGGCCTTTCCAAAGACATCGGATGATTCACAAATCGGACCTACCACATCGTATGTTTCTACAGGTTCTTCCGAGGTCAGGTTTTCAATCTTATGATAAGCCTGATATAAAGCCGGTCGAATCAGGTCGGTCATACCTCCGTCTACAATGGCAAATTGCTTGTTGGTACCTTGTTTCACGTAAGTTACCTTGGTGATGAGACTTCCGCATTGTCCCACTACAGCACGTCCCAATTCAAAATGAAGCGTTTGTTGCGGGCGCAGGTGCAGGTGTTTGTGGTAAGTCGCAAAATATTCTGCAAAGTCAGGAATCGGCTGGCGGTTAGGGTGTGCATAATCAATGCCTAAGCCACCTCCCACGTTGATATGTTCCACGATAATCTGGCGAGCAAAAAGCTTTTCCTGTAACTCATTCACGCGGTTGCAGAGTGCCACAAAGTCACCCATATCCAGAATCTGTGAGCCGATGTGGAAGTGCAGGCCCACGAACTTCACGTTTTTCATTTCAAGTGCCAAGTCAATCACGCGGTCCATATCCTGTATGCTGATACCGAATTTGTTTTCTGCCAGTCCGGTAGTGATGTTGGCATGCGTATGAGCGCCTACATCCGGATTGATACGGAAAGCCACACGGGCAATCTTGTTCTTTGCGGCGGCCAACTCATTGATAACTTCCAGTTCCGGGATAGACTCTACGTTGAAGCAGAAAATATCATAGTCCAGTCCCAAATTGATTTCCTTGTCTGTTTTTCCTACTCCGGCATATACAATCTTGCTAGCCGGGAAACCGGCTTTGATGGACGCTTGGATTTCTCCTCCACTCACGCAATCGGCACCTAGTCCGCTTTCACGGATAATTCCCAGCACTTTCGGATTGGCATTTGCCTTTACTGCATAATGCACACAGAATTTATTGTATTTTCCTGCTTCTTCCTTGATTTTGTTCAAAGTCTCACGAAGCAGATTCGTATCATAATAATAAAATGGAGTTTCCAGTTTCCGGAATTGTTCTATTGGAAAATTAGCTTTCATAAAACGAGTTTAGTTGTGATTGTTATTATATTAGAAGAATAAAAAAGGCGGTGATGCGGTTTTTACTGACCGTATCCTCCGCCTTTAGCTTTTATAAAAGGTTGCTTTTATTTCTGGTTACCATTGAAAAGCACGTTGCTCAAAGATTGCAGAGCCTGTTTCTTGTCTGATTCACGAATCAGGAAAGAAATGTTGTAGTTACTTCCGCCGAATGAAATCATACGTACTGGAATCTCACGCATTGCATCTAGTGCTTTTGCTTCGAAACCTACGTTTTCCCATTCCAGGTCACCAACTACACAAACGATACACATGTCATGGTCTACCGTTACCGTACCGTATTTCTTCAGGTCGTTTACGATTTCGTTCAGGTGTTTCGTGTTGTCAATCGACATTGATACACCCACTTCTGAAGTACATACCATATCAATAGGAGTTTGGTAGCTTTCAAAGATTTCAAAAACTTTACGGAGGAAGCCGTGAGCCAGCAGCATACGGCTTGACTTAATCTTGATAGCCGTGATGTTGTCTTTGGCAGCTACTGCCTTGATTTTACCTTTTTCCGTATCGTTAGAAATCAGTGTACCCGGAGCGGTTGGTTCCATGGTGTTCAGCAAACGTACCGGAATGTTGGCATATTTAGCCGGCTGGATACAAGTAGGATGCAGAATCTTCGCACCGAAGTAAGCCAGTTCAGCTGCTTCTTCAAAGTGAAGCTGACGTACCGGAGAAGTCTTGTCTACCACACGCGGGTCGTTGTCGTGCATACCGTCGATATCTGTCCAGATCTGGATTTCAGAGGCATTGATGGCGGCCCCAATCAGAGAAGCAGTGTAGTCACTTCCTCCACGTTGCAGGTTGTCGATTTCACCGTACGCGTTGCGGCAGATAAATCCCTGAGTAATATAGATTTCATAACCCGGGTTAGCTTCCAGTTGTGCCGACAGCTTTTCGCGGATGTAAGTCAGGTCCGGTTCGCTGTTCTTGTCGGTACGCATGTATTCCAATGCCGGAATCAATGTGGCGTTTACGCCCTGTTCGCACAAGTAATTGGTCACCATGTTGGTAGAGATGATTTCTCCCTGAGCCAGGATGACTTTTTCTTCAAATAAAGTAAATATGTCTTTCGTATAAGAACGAATGTAATCGAATACAGATTTTACAAAATCCAGTGTCTTCTGTTTATATTCTTCGGTAGAATACAATTCATCAATGTGCTGTTTATATTTTGCTTCCAGTCTATTGATGATTTCATTTGCACCTTCTGGATTTTTCTTGTACAGATAATCCGAAATTTCAACTAATGTGTTAGTCGTACCTGACATGGCAGACAGGACTACAATTTTCTGTTCGCCGTCAGTGATTAATTTGGCCACATCCTTCATTCTTTGTGCAGAACCCACAGATGTACCTCCAAACTTTAAAACTTTCATTTTACGTTTCGAATTTTAAATGTTCTATAATTAATTAATTTCGGGAGCAAATGTAATAATAAAAACCCTATTTGGGGGTCATTTTGGCAAAAATCCTTTTACTCCTTTGTCTTTTTTATGAATTTGTCGTTTCCGTAAGCCGGTGATGTTCGCATTTGTACACTTTTCCGGGATATTCCGAAAGCAAGTTCAAGTTGTGCGTAGTCATCAGAATGGCTGAGCCCTGGCGGCAGATGTCCTGCAATAATTCCACGATGCGGCGTCCGGTATCCACGTCCAGGTTGCCAGTCGGCTCGTCGGCCAGGATGATTTCCGGCTTGTTCAGGATGGCCCGGGCGATAACGATACGCTGCTGTTCTCCACCGGAAAGTTCGTTGGGCATTTTATATCCCTTGTTTTCCATGCCTACCTGCTGTAAGACTTCTCCAATTCGCCGTTCTATTTCCGTACGGTTTTTCCAGCCTGTAGCCTTAAGTACGAATTTCAGGTTTTCGTGCACGGTACGGTCTGTCAATAGCTGAAAGTCCTGAAATACAATACCGAGTTTTCGGCGAAGGGTAGGGAGGTCCTTTTGTCTTAGGCTACGCATGGTATTTCCTAGTACCCATGCTTCTCCAGCATCAATTTCCACCTCACCGTAGATGGTTTTCAGAAGAGTAGATTTTCCGCTACCCACCTTCCCGATGAGATAGACAAATTCGCCCTTTCGGAGTTCCAGGTTTACATCCGAAAGAATCTCCTGCCCTTGCAGGCTCACGTTTACGTGCTGGTAAGAAATGAGTGGTTGTTCTTCCATATCTCGTGATTAGTGTTTTTTCCAGGTGGCACTGTGACGCTCTTTCAATTCACGGGCCAAGTCTTCAATGCGGTAGCCTTTGTAAGTAAGCAGTACAATCAAGTGGTAAAGCAGGTCGGCTCCTTCGTAAATCAGGCGTTCGTCGGTTCCGTTGCAGGCTTCGAGGATGGTTTCTACGGCTTCTTCGCCTACCTTTTGTGCCATTTTGTTGATTCCCGAATTGAACAGGCTGGTGGTGTACGACTTCTCCGGCATTTCCTGACGGCGACGGTCAATAAAATCCTGCAACTCTTTCAGGAACATGATGTCCTGCTCATTCTTGTCTCCCCAGCAAGTATCTGTACCCTTGTGGCAGACAGGGCCTTCCGGATGTACCATGATGAGTAGTGTGTCGTTGTCGCAGTCGGCTTTTACTGAAATCACGTGCAGAAAGTTTCCGCTTTCTTCTCCTTTGGTCCACAGTCGGTTTTTGGTACGGCTGAAGAAAGTCACTTTACCAGTCTCCATGGTTTTTTCGTAGGCCTCCTTGTTCATGAATCCCAACATCAACACTTTTTGCGTATAGTTATCTTGGATAATGGCCGGAATCAAGCCATTCATTTTTTCAAAATCCAGTTCCATAATCTTACTTTAATATAATATAGTTAGTTGAAATAGTTATCTGCGCACGGCGATACCTTCTTTGCAAAGGTAATCTTTTAATTCGGGAATTGGTATTTCACCGAAGTGAAAAACACTGGCAGCCAGAGCGGCATTAGCTTTTCCTAACGTAAACGCATCACGGAAATCCTCTTTCTTACCAGCTCCTCCGGAAGCGATGACCGGAATAGTCAGCCGGTCAGCCAGTTCGGCTAGTGCTTCGTTGGCATATCCTTCCTTCACCCCGTCGTGGTCCATGCTGGTAAACAAGATTTCCCCGGCTCCACGGTTGTTGGCCTCTTCCGCCCATTCCATGAGGAAGCGGTCGGTCTCCAACCGTCCTCCGTTAAGGTAACATTTCCAGCCTTGCGGAGTCTGTCGGGCATCAATGGCCACCACGCATACTTGCGAACCGAAATGACGGGCAATGTCATCGATGAGCTGCGGGTTCCGGATGGCCGAAGAGTTGATAGACACTTTGTCAGCTCCAGCATTCAACAGACGTTCCACATCGCTCAGTTCATGAATACCTCCTCCCACGGTGAAAGGAATGTTGATTTCTGTAGAGATGCGTTTTACCAGCTCCGTAAACGTTTTCCGTCCTTCGTGGCTGGCAGTGATGTCCAAATAAACCAACTCGTCAGCTCCTTGTTCGCTGTAAGCCTTTCCGAGCTCTACCGGGTCGCCCGCTTGTCGCAAATTGACGAAATTGGTACCTTTCACCGTTTGTCCGTCTTTGATGTCAAGACAGGGTATGATTCTTTTTGCTAACATAATCAGTTTCTTGAGTTAAGAGTTAAGGAAGAAAAGCTTTCAAGTCCTGTAAGGTGATACGCCCTTCATAGAAAGCCTTGCCGAATACCACTGCCGGAATACCTGCTTCGTTCAGTGCTTCAATGTCCTTCATGCCGCTGATGCCTCCGCTGGCTATCAGATGCAGGTCGGGGTGCGCCTCCATGATTTGCTTGTATAGCTCCAAAGACGGTCCGTTGAGCATACCGTCACGTGAGATGTCTGTACAGAGTACCTTTGTTACTCCTTTCTTTATATAGTCATCCAAGAACGGCATCAGCTCCAGACGGCTGCATTCCAGCCATCCGTTGACGGCTATTTTTCCGTCTTTGGCATCCGCTCCTAAAATAATCCGTTCACTGCCATATACCTCCATCCATCGGTTGAACGTATCCGGCTCCTTTACGGCGATGCTGCCCAGTGTTACCATCTGCGCTCCGCTTTCGAAGGCAATGTGCAAGTCTTCATCGCTTTTGATGCCTCCGCCAAAGTCAATGACCAACGAAGTCTGTCCGGCCAGTGCTTCCAGTACCTTATAGTTTACCACATGCTTGGAAGCCGCTCCGTCCAGGTCGACTACATGCAGGCGATGGATGCCATGCGCTTCAAACATCTTGGCCACTTCCACCGGACTCTCGTTGTAAACCTTTTTCGACTGATAGTCGCCCTGAGAAAGTCGTACACACTTCCCGTCGATGACATCGATGGCTGGTATAAGTTCTATCATATTTTATATAATGTTTCGTGATTAGAGATTCAAAAAGTTGCGCAGGATACATTCTCCCACCTTTCCGCTTTTTTCCGGATGAAACTGGGTGGCATAGAAGTTATCTTTGTGCAAGGCCGCACTGAAAGGGGTGATATAGTCGGTTGTGGCCGCTGTAAATTCGTTGACCGGCACATAGAAACTATGCACGAAATACACGAACTCTTCTTCTTTCATACCTTGAAAGAGCGGGCTGCGGAGATGTGACAATGTATTCCATCCCATGTGAGGAACTTTCTCTTCAGGATTGGTCGACTGGAATCGCTTGACTTCCGCATCGAAGATTCCCAGACAGTCCGCATCACCTTCTTCCGAATGTCGGCAGAGTAGCTGCATCCCCAGGCAAATACCTAATACTGGTTGTTTGAGCTCTTTGATAAGAAGGTCCATGTGGCAAGCTTTCAGGTAATCCATGGTGGTACGTGCTTCGCCCACTCCCGGGAAAATTACCTTGTCGGCATTGAGCAGTGTCTCCTTGTCGTTGGTGATGACAGGTTCTACCCCTAGTCGCTTCAGTGCACAATCCACCGAAAAGAGGTTGCCTGCATTGTATTTTATGATTGCAATTTTCATTCAGTGCTGTTTTTTTGTAGAAAAATAGTTTTTGCAAAAGTAACGAATTATAAACAATCTCCTAATAAAAGCGACAAAAAGTTTGTCTGTGATGGTGGTTTTCTGACAAGGTTTTTGTGAGAAGGCTCTGTGCGTGGCTTTCTAAAAAATGTGTCGTGAAAATTTTTTGAATATTTTTTCGAGAAACTATTGCAGAATCAAAAAAAAACACTACCTTTGCAACGCAATCGAGAGAGATAGCAACGAAAAAGCTTAATGGTGCGTTAGTTCAGTTGGTTAGAATACATGCCTGTCACGCATGGGGTCACGGGTTCGAGTCCCGTACGCACCGCTTAAACGTCCTTGATTCGATAAGAATTAAGGACGTTTTTATTTCTATCCCCTTGAAAGGACTATTATATTGAACTCATTCAATTGGCTTGGTGGGAAAAGCATCTATAAAACAGATTACTTCTGTTTGAAAATAAAAATCCCCATAATTTATGGGGATAGAAAGAGGTCCTTTTGGGGAGTATATCGTTTGTTTCCTGCAATGTTATAAGCAATACACATATAGAAGTATATATGAGATTATTGTTTCTGGAAAAATGTGGTCCATAAATCTGGGCGGTCTGTGATAATCCCGTCCACAGGACAAGCTTTCCAGTTGTTGGGTTCCTCCAGTGTCCATATTTTTACTTCTTTACCTTGTGTATGGATTTTCTTTAGTAATGCAGGAGTTATTGCTCGATAATGAAAATTGAAAGAAGAGATATAATGGTATTTTTTAAAGCTGAAATAGGTAAATGTACCGTCAAAAATGACAGGAATCCATTGAAGTTTAAAAATAACCAGCTTCTCTAGTCGCACGGTATGGTCTAATGCGTGCAGTGTTTCTAGTACACTGTCATTGAATGATTGTACTATAATCCATTGGGATGCATGGTGTGCCTTGATAGATTCCAAAAGTTTTTGCTCGATACCTTGATAAAGGTTATTTGTTCTTTTTATTTCTATTAAGAGACGGCACCTTCCGTTTATCAGTTTGAGAACTTCATCTAAGGTAGGAATCTTCTCATCTGTTTCCTCTCCGTTTTTATCTACAATATGGAATTTACGAATTTCATTTAATGTCATTTCAGCTATTTTCCCTGTTCCGGTAGTAGTACGATCTATCGTCTGGTCATGACAAACAACCAATTCCCCGTCTTTAGTCAGATGGATGTCAATCTCTATCATGTCAGCTCCGGTTTGAATACCTTTCTCGATACACTGCAGACTGTTTTCCGGTGCCATTCCGGCTCCTCCTCGATGTCCTACGATTAGCATTTTATGATTTTCCGTTGGGAGATTTTCTTTATCAGCAAAAAAATTCACGATATAAGGCATGGTTGTGTAAATTATTAGAAAAAACAGTATTATGGATATAACGTAGATACATTTTTTCATAATTCAAAGTTTTAGTTTAAATAGATGCTTTAGTAAGATGCGTACTACTTGGTCATACCATGAAAAGCAATTCGGTGCGTTAATGGAGGTACACATAGCTTCGTATGCAAAATTATCAATTGCTTCTTCAAAAAGCAATCCCCATGTAAGGAATTTGCCGAATTTGTGGGTAAATAGGTCGGATAGGGTTTCTCCACTGGGATTATAGCTCAAAATCTCTTCTCTGTACGTAGGGATTCCAGGAAAGCTTAACCCTATAAGTTCTTTTTTGATGAAAGTATCGGTTTCTGTTTGATAATAATTTTTAGCAGTACTCAATACATTGCCTACCACTTTGGTTAGATTATATTGGTATAATCCATTCCTGTTTGTGGTTTTCTCATCAATTTCCTTTACTTTTTCAGCTGTGTCATATTGTATAAGTATATATTTTAGCAACTCCATTGCAGTATGGATGTAGCCAAAATCTGTGATAAGCTCAGAAATGTTTTCGATGAGATGAATGAGCAGTTCTTTGTCTTTTTCACGAATGGCTATGTCTATAAGTTCATAAAACATTGGAACACATTTGCTGTCTCCTTCGTGGATGGTCCCATCTCCGCCATTGGCACAATATACCACACAGTACCACGTCATCACATTACGTTTGTATAATCCGTTCGGATTGGCTTTGTGACTGTTGGGGGCTTTGAATAATCCTTTGCAGCGCAAAGTCCATAGTTTACTTTCCCGTGTGTAAATTTCGGTTAGCTCCTGAAGATCCTCTTTGGTGTACAAAGCTATCTGGAAAAGTACATAAAGCATTGACATTTGCGAATAATCAAACCATTCAGATTGCCGGTATTCATCAGTAAAGAATTTTTCGACACATGGCTTTATGTTTTGCCACTTGCAGACTCCCATGATGACAAGAATTCTTTCTAGTGTGAAGTAGGTAAAACTGTCCCCTGTTTTGTAGGCAGACAGAATGTAGGGATAAAAAAGTTTGAACCGTTCTTCCTCTTTCAAACAGGCAGGCGAGTTCTTGCATTCATGATATTTGCTGTGGTGCCATACAAAGCTCATCGCTTCTTTTATACATTCGCGTGTCCATTTCCCTTGTTGGCAAGGGGAGAGAAATTCTGGTTTGTTCCAGAATCCCTGGTATTCTATCGCATTGTTTACATAAACGGCTTGGAACGTAATTTGTTTGCGCATTAATATCTGTAACACGGGCATAAATATGCGAAGCAAATAGAAATTTAAAGTGAAATACCTTGCCATACATTCTATTTCTTGCAGCATATTCTTTACGATTACCCCGTCTTTTTGCCTTTTTACAAGTTCGTCTATCATCAGTAGTGTACCTAGTCGCGTAGCCGTTTCAAAGAATATGAAAGAGCGTTTCCGTGTATGCTTCCTGCTCATGTTGAATAGTAGTGGACGCGATTTAACGAGACGGAACATTTGAAGGACGATGCTTTCACACAGGTTTCTTTTCAAGGGAGTATAATCCAACGTATGTGTTTTGTTTGATAAGTAGTAAGTGTACATACAAGCATCGTTCCGTACATCATGTATCGGATCTAGCATTAATCTCCATAAAAACTTCAGGGCATCATTCTTGTAAAGATTCTCATTAAAATAATCGGTCAGTAGAATTCCATTTATTGTGCTGACAGAGGCCAGTTTGCGCAGTCTGATGACTGGAGCCAGTTTTTGGGAGAGTAGTTTATAGTTTGCGATAACTTCTTCATTGGCCTGATTCGATTCTATTTTTTTGTTGATGGAATTTAACTGCGAAATGAGCTCGTTACCATTGGCTATCTTTTCAGACAGCATTTTGTCAATCAGGCAGAAAAGCTCATTTTCGTAATTCTCCCTAATTAACATATTCATAACCTCGGTCAGAAGCTGCATTACGATGTAATTGTCGCCATGAAGGGCTGTAAGTTCTAATAAAGTGGAATAGTTCTGAGTTTCCAGACAATCGATGACCAGGGCGTTTCTTACTGTACCGATGAATACGACGTTTACCGTTGCTTGGTCAAGGGCCTCTAAATACGCTTCTGCCGGAATGGGTTTTGATTTTTCCATACCTTTTTTACGCTGGAACTTGATAAACGAACGTGCCATGATAAACTCAAAGAACCGTTCGTAAACAAATGTGATTTCATTCACAGGACTGTTGTCAACGATTCGTTCTGTTTCTCGTAGAATGGGACGCTCGGCTTTATTTAGCAATTCGGCATAGGCAATGCTGATACCATCTTTTTTATAGATTTTTCTGGAGAGGTTGTATAACGCTGAGTCTGTTTCATGGTAGGCTTCTTTAAGGCTTTCTGTAGAGATTGTACTGACAGGAAATCCTTTCATGTATTTATTTAGCAGGTAATCGCCTATACATGAGATAATATCGTATTGCAGGTTTCCTGCATACGAATTTTTTATGTCGCGCAGCATTTTGTTGAATAGTGAAAGGGAGGTATAGTCTATTGCACTTTCGGATAAAGATTTTCCCAGATAGTTACTACTTGCAAATTTTAAGATCAGCGGGTCTTTTAAGCGAATCAGTATTTTTTTGTCAATGTGCTCGTATGATGTCGTCATTTGATAGAGACGCTGATAAATATGGTACGCTTGTTTTATTTCCGTATCTGTAAAGTTTCTGATAGCTAAATCCTCTTCATTACCGGCATGATAAATATAGGTCGCATCTGTGGTACAATGTCTTTGAATGAGATTTTTCCAGGTATAAAACCGGCATGTGAACAAGACTTTAAACCGGGGGAATTTTTCCTGTACAAGCAGTTGTCTGATAGACCTGTATAGATGTAGTGGTCCTTCTTCCTGCCCATCGCTATCGTAATAGTGTAGACATTCATTTATGGCATCGAAGAAAAAATATACATAGGCTTTATTTTGTTCTGCCTTTTCGTGTAACGATGTCAGTAAACGTGCTATAGGTTTCTTGTAGTTATAACCGAACAGCGCCTTGATTTTCTGCTCCAGTGTGTAATTGCTGAAATCTGCTCCATTGAATATCAGGACGGCTTTTTTCTGTTCCAGTAATTTTTCAGTCCAATAGCATAGCTGACTGGTCTTTCCTTGTCCGGCTTCGCCTAGCAATGGGAAAAGAGTTTTGTCGCTTTCCCAGAATTGATAGAGAGTAGATGTAAGTCGTTCACGGTCGACGAACAACTCCTGATTGTACTTCTTTTCTTTGTAGATTCGCTTCATGAAGCCCATGGACTCCTTGGTCATACAGGTTTTCAGTTCCTCCCAGTTTAATTCTTTGGAAATATCAAATGAAGGAATTATATTTTGGAGGCAAGTGTCAATTTCCTCATTTAATGCATCACTGATGTAAGTAATGGCATTCTCATTCGAAGAGATGTAGGAGGCATTTTCATCCTTCAACGACTGGAATACATATACATGTCTTTGAGGGTTCAGGAATATTAGCGGAAATAAGTCGGTAATTTCAGCCTGGTCATTAGGGCCTTCCTGATATACGTAATAATGTAAAGGTGATGGAGAATGCAGGTGTTGAGGCACAGACGGAAGTGCTTTTGTTTCGATGCTTTTTAAGTTCCATGCAGTGCCGGTTTCATCAATGGCATAAAATTGGTAACCAGAGAGAGCCGACAAGCCATTCAGCATTTTCATTACTCGTTCCTCTAAAGTGTATAGTACTCCTCTATAGATTTCTTCGGAAAGTGTGGTGCTATGTCCCTTGTATTCATTCCTTATTTGCACAATGCTTGCTTCTTTCTTTCCTCCTAGAAGAATATTTCCGTGTTTTGAGCAGACATGCATTCGCATGGACTTGACAAAAGAATGTTCCGGGAGTTCTATGGAAGCTGTTGTCAGTAGTGGAATAAAGAGGTCATTAACCCAGTCGCCGAATGACAGCGGACGTTTATTGTCTATTTTATTTACAACAGAACACAGTACTTTGTGTGTGGTGTTGTTTGTCGTTTTTTGCTTTAAAATGAAGAAGAGAAGAATCGAAGCATATTGGACTGAGATTTCGAAAAAATCTAATACATGGTTCATCGCTGCTCCGTATTGTTCTGTTTTTATTTTCTGGGTAGCCTGATAAATAGGGAAGGAAAGAGTATAAGGAAGATTCTCAATATGCTGTGACAAAAGTCGGGAATATTGTTCGGAGATTTCCAGAGAATAATCTTGTAGGAAGATGTATTTTGCCATAAGTAATAGATTTAGTGGGACGAATAACCGAAAGTACATTAAAAATTTCGTAATCACAAATAAAGGTTTATTTTTGTAGAAAAAATAGCTATGAAAGACTATAAACATGTGGCATTCTTGTGTGGATATTTTAATCTTCCGGAGCAATACGTCCAAACACCTTTTTTGACTGAAGGTTGGAAAGAAATAGTGTATGACGACGGGATGATAGAGGAATATAAGAAATTCTTTTATCATGAGTTGGTAGAATTTTGTATGAGAGGCAGTTGTTCCGGATGTGTTCATAGCTATCGCTACGATATACAGCAACCGGTAACTCTTTCGTTAGGAGAGGGTGAGAGTCCGTATCGTTTTTTCCTGAAGAATGTAACGGTTTATATCATGCCTTATGCTATGCTGATGTATTCCATAGAAATTGAACAGGAAACGGATGATTTAAATCAGATAACCAGTGTAATGTCTGTGTTGCGGTCGGTAATGTGCTATGACAAAGTGAAGCATGGGGCATTTATTGATGCTGCAATCAATCCCATTATGGATTTGTACCGATGGTTTCATAAAACAGAAAACGTAAGCTTTAATCAGCTGATAGAAAACGGCAACAAGCTGAAAGTCTTTCAAGTGGTCAATTCTGTAAGTGCTGTGTCACTTGATGAAGTGGAAAAAGATGTGCTGCTCTTCGAGTTAGGTACATTGTCCAGGGTGGGTTCTTATGCAAAACATGAGGATAACGGCATTTCTCCCTCTTATTTGGAAGAAGTATTGTATAAAAGCAAGATTTCGTTTTATAATAATTGGAGTGCCTTGAGTTTAATGGATACGTTTACCATTTTATCGTTCAAGGCACCTGGCTGGTTGCTGAATAACTGGACTGATACATACTTCAGATTGATATACATACATAGTTTGTTCTTGAAATTTTATCTTTTCAGGTTGAACATTCGTTTCCGTAAGAATTTAAGCGATATATCTCAGCTGGAAGATGAATTAGTATCGTTTGAGAGTGCATATTGTTTTCACAAGATATCTTATAATTTTTTACCTCTTGCAATTTACAAATCAATCGACTCAGGACTTGAAATTAGTGAGGAACGGAGTCAGCTGTATCATTTAATTGATGTGGAAAACCAGAGGCGGGAAAAAAGGAATGACAGGAAGGTGAATCGTTTCTTGATTTTTCTGACGTTGCTGACCATGCTTTCTACTTTATGGGATTCTAGCTGCTTGTTTAATGAACTCTATCCGTATACGGAGTATGTAGGGTCGACTATCGCAGGCTATAAAATTGTAGTTTCCGCATTATCGTTGGTCATAATTGTGGCCATTATTGTTATTTTCAATAAAAGAAAATAATTGCTTATCCGTTTTTGGGTAAATTTTCTTTCCTTTTCTACGTTTTCCGTGGCAGAACCTTACGTTTCTCTTACGGGAAACGTAGGTTTTCGGCTGGAGAGCCGTATGGTTTCCGGAAAGGAAACATAGAAATCTTCTGTTCGTATTTCTTTATATACGCTTGCGTTTCTGCAATGTCATAGGATATTTTGAAAATGTACTTCTTGTTCAATATAATTAACCATTTGAATGCTTATTGTTTACGATAATTTCGTAGATTTGCGAAAAGTTCGTAGAAAAACTTGTTCGATATGGAAAAACTAACTTATCAGGAAGAAGAAGCCATGCGCTTTATTTGGAACTTGGGACCGTGTTTTGTGAAGGATGTGGTGGCATGCTATGCTGAACCTAAACCGCCTTATACCACGGTGGCCTCCATCATCAACAACCTGAAGCGGAAGGGATACCTGCAGGCAGAAAGGTTTGGTAATACTTACCGGTATACTCCTTTAGTTGCTCAGGAAGAGTATACCAGCAAGTCTGTGGGCAACATTGTGCGCAATTATTTTGCCAATTCTTATAAGGAGATGGTTTCATTCTTTGCCAAGGAACAGAAGATTTCCAAGGAAGATCTGAATGAGATTATCAACCTGATTGAAAAACGTGAAGACAAATAAAAACTTATTTCTATGCTATACCTTCTTCAAGTCAATGTCGGATTAATCCTGTTTTACGCGCTCTATAAACTGGTATGCACTCGGGATACCTTCTTTCGTTCCAGAAGATTTATTCTGATAGTGTCGCTTGTATTGCCATTCATTCTGCCTTTTATCGACGTGCGTGAATGGCTGGAAAGCCGTGACCGCATGATTATGCTCACTCACTTTGATTACTCGGCGGTGCTGCCGGAGATTGTGGTGGGGAGTGAAGCGGCAGAAACCGGAAACCGTGTATTCGTATTGTCTGAATGGATAGGCTATCTGTATGTTGCCGGGGTACTGGTATTGCTCGTCCGGCTTGCGCTTCAGGCATTCAGTCTGTATCGCCTCATTATACGTATGCCGGAAAAAGAGATAAGCGGCGTCCGCGTAAAATGTTTGAATGACCCTTCCGGACCGTTCTCTTTCTTCAGATGGATTTTCATGAATCCTGCCGCAGTGAAGGAAGATGAAATCAGTGAAATTCTGACGCACGAAATGGCGCACGTAAAGCAGCATCATTCTGTCGATGTACTTCTTGCCGAGATGGTCAGCATCTGCTGCTGGATGAATCCCTTTGCCTGGCTGCTGAAACGCGAGGTCAGACTCAACTTAGAGTTCCTGGCCGACAGGAAAGTAATGGAGGCAGGGTTTGCTACTAAAAGCTATCAATATCACCTGCTTGGGTTGGCCTACAACCACAAGTACGGGTTATCCAATAATTTCAACTTCTCTCACCTTAAACAACGTATCATTATGATGAACAAGAAAAAATCAAACGGTGCAGGGCATATCAAATATGCGCTGTTCATGCTTCCGGCCTTTGCTCTACTCGTTGCCGGAAACATCTCCTGCTCGCAGGGAGCATCCGAAAAACAGGATGCTAAAGAAGAAACCGTCGCACCAGATTCAGTAGCGGCTCCTACTGACAGTGTGGCGAAAGACGAAGTATTTATGGTTGCAGAACAGATGCCTGAATTTCCGGGAGGAATGAAGGAGTTGTTGAAATTCCTTCAGGACAACCTGAAATATCCGGAAAATGCCATGAAGAATAATGTGCAGGGACGGGTAATCGTGCAGTTTGTGGTGGAAAAAGACGGAACTCCTACCGAATTCAAGGTGGCTCGTTCTGTAAATCCGGATTTGGATGCAGAAGCTTTGCGCGTGCTGCAGACCATGCCTAAGTGGAAGCCGGGCATGCAGAGGGGGGAGATCGTAAGGGTAAAATTTACCGTACCTGTTTCGTTCAAACTCCAATAAATTGTTTTTGAGTCCGCTTTAAAATGGGTTTCAATTACGCTTTAAATATTTCTGAGAGAAGTTGGAATGTAATCCCGTATTTTAGAGCGGACTCATTTTTTATAGAAATATAATGTCATGAAAATCATTGTAATATTATTCTTCTCCATGTTATTGGCTCTGCCGACTTACGGACAAAATAGAGAGACGGACTATCTGTCGCATGTACTGGAGAAAATGAACGCTGTAGAATCGGTAACCTATCATTGTGTGAAAAAGGCATGGGAACCGGGAGACAAAGAGCCGGTGTACAGTGTGCCAACAGAAATTTATGAGCATGTGAATCCGCAGGATACTGCTGTGGGGTATTCTTTCTTGTGTGCCTCGGATAAGGAATTCAGGCAACCACTTTGGGTATATGACGGAACTGTGTTTGCTTACATAGAGAAAGAGGAAAAAGAAGTACGGGTAGATGATTTCACTCAGAAAAGTCCCCTTCCATTCAGAGTTATTATGCCGCAAGCTTTTGGTTGCATGAAATCCATTCTTGAGTATGTATTGAACACTCAGGATAGCATAGTCCTCAGCTTGAAGGATGAGGGGAAAGATTATCTGATGGAATTAAGTATCCATACACCGTATCAGGTGGAGTTCTTTGGTAAAGCTTGTTCCATGCCGCAGAATCCGTATATATATGATCCGACATCTATTTACAAAATCTGGATTTCAAAAGAAAATGACATGCCTTATCGTTATCGCAGGGAGATGCAGCATAGCATCAGTGAGGGTATTTGTTCCGATTTTGTGTATAATCCTTCAGGAAAGGGAAAAATTGTGGCGGAAGATTATTATCCGGCAGATTATGTGCGGCGTATAAAAGGAGAGAAGTCTCAGAAGGCGACTGTGGATATGACGGGTAAAAAAGCTCCAGACTGGACGCTTACTGATATGAAGGGTCAGAAGGTTTCTTTAAGCGGTATAAAGTCGAAGGTCATCTTGTTGCAGTTCACAGGGATAGGCTGCGGACCATGTAAGATTTCAATTCCTTTTTTGAACAGGTTGAAAAAAGAATATGCAGTGAACGAGCTTGAAGTGCTGGCTGTGGAAACGTGGGGAAGGTCGAAGTCGTCTTGCGAAGCCTATGTGAAAAATCAGGGAATAGAATACAGTTTTCTGACTGCTGATAAGGAAACAATAGATAAACTTATAAATGATTATCAGGCTGGTAGCGGAGTTCCGCAGTTTTACTTGATAGGTAAAGACCGCACGATAATTGCAAAGTTCCAAGGCTATGCGGAAAAGACAACGGACACGGAGATAGAAAAGAAGATAAAAGCGAATTTGTAGACCGAAAAAACGTATTCTCCTCAATCCTTGCATTTTCTGTAGATTTTTCTATACATTTGCAGCCATACATTTAAACAAAGAGAAAACAGATGCATCGTATCACTCCCTGTTCGCAAAAGGTCATGCTTCGGTTCCGTCGCTGGAGCCGGAAGGAATATGCTGCGTTTGTGAGCCTGCACCGTCATGTCACCATCGGACAGGTGGGACGAGGAATTGCAGATGCTTCATTGGGCAAGCAGAAAACGGCAGTGTGCGAGGGAAAGAAAATAGAAGGCACGTCATGGACTGACCTTTCAGAGGAAGATGCACTCTTTGGAAGTGGAGGACCGGGACTCGGAGGAAGTTTATTCGAGATGAACCGGAAAGGATTGTGGTGTCTGCTGGTGCCGCAAAGGGAAGAAGTGCCTGCGCTGCTTTTAGATGAAATAAATAAGATAACAATAACCGGAAGGGGTGTCTCCGCTTCAGGTCAAGTCTGAAAGACTTAACCGAAGCGGATACATCCTTTCTTTTTTAGGATAAATACGTATGGAAAGATTACAGAAATTAGAAAAGAAGATAAAGGAAGGGGGCATGCTTACTTCGGAAGAGGCTTTGTGGCTGCTCGAGGAAGCGCCTTTTGAGGAACTGTGTGAGGTGGCTCACCGCATTACGGTGGCATACGCTTCACGGAAGTTTGACATGTGTTCCATCATTAACGCCAAGTCGGGTCGTTGCCCTGAAAACTGCAAATGGTGTGCCCAGTCGGTACATCATCACACGGGTGTGGAGGAGTACGGACTGGTGAGCGAAGAAGAGTGTCTGCGTCAGGCAAAGATGAACGAGAACCAGGGTGTGGCTCGTTTCTCATTGGTGACCAGTGGTCGTCGGCCTTTAGCAGGAGAGGTAGAGAAACTTTGCAAGCACTTTGAATACCTTCGAGTACACAGTAAGATTGAATTGTGTGCGTCGTTAGGACTGGCTACGGAAGAACAGCTTGCAGCCTTGTATCGTGCCGGGGTGAGCCGTTATCATTGCAACCTGGAAACGGCGCCTTCGTTCTTCCCGACCTTGTGTTCCACGCATACGCAGGCACAGAAGATAGAAACGCTCCAGGCAGCTCGTCGGGCGGGCATGGACGTGTGTAGCGGAGGCATCATCGGCATGGGAGAAACGCCGGCCCAGCGGGTAGAACTGGCACTGACCTTGCGGGAACTGGAGGTACAGTCCATCCCGTTGAACCTGTTGCAGCCCATCAAGGGAACGCCGCTGGAACACGCAAAGCCGCTGACGGCGGAGGAGGTGCTGCGTACGGTGGCTATGTTCCGTATGGTGAACCCGACGGCTTTCCTTCGCTTTGCCGGAGGGCGCTCGCAGTTGAGCGAGGAGACGGTGGACCGTGCGCTGTATGTGGGAATCAATTCGGCCATTGTGGGGGATTTGCTGACTACCCTTGGCTCAAAAGTAACAAAAGACAAAGAACGTATAAAGGAGGCAGGATATGAATTGTGAGAAATTGTTTGACGAATTTGACCGGAACCATTTGTGGCATCCGTATACTTCAACTTCAAACCCACTGCCCACTTATAAGGTGGAACGGGCACAGGGTTGTACCTTGACGCTGGCCGACGGTACGGAACTGATTGATGGCATGTCGTCGTGGTGGTGTGCTGTGCATGGATACAATCATCCGGTGTTGAACCAGGCAATAGAAGAACAGCTTCACCGGATGTCACACGTGATGTTCGGGGGACTGACACACGAGCCGGCTATCGAATTGGGAAAGGAATTGCTGAAAATCGTGCCTCCCAGCATGGAATACATTTTTTATGCCGACAGTGGGTCGGTGGCTGTGGAAGTGGCTTTGAAGATGGCGGTGCAATATCAGTTTGCGGCAGGTCATCCGGAGAAAAACAATTTTGTGACCATCCGTTCGGGCTATCACGGTGATACGTGGAACGCCATGTCGGTATGCGACCCGGTGACGGGCATGCACAGCCTATTTGGTTCGGCCCTTCCGGTGCGTTATTTTGTACCTTCTCCACAGTGCCGTTTTGATGCCGAATGGGATGAGAAGGACATCGAGCCCTTGCGGGAAGTCATCAAGCAGCATCACGGCGAGCTGGCGGGACTGATTTTAGAGCCGATAGTGCAGGGGGCCGGTGGCATGCGTTTCTATCATCCGCAGTATTTGCGGGAGGCGGCACGCCTTTGTCGGGAACACGGCATGCTGTTGATTTTTGACGAGATTGCCACAGGCTTCGGACGTACGGGGAAATTGTTTGCATGGGAACATGCGCAGGTGGAACCGGACATCATGTGCATCGGCAAGGCACTGACCGGAGGGTATATGACCTTCTCGGCGGTGTTGGCTTCGGCAAAGGTGGCCGACTGTATTTCTTCCAAGGAGCCGCGTGCGTTCATGCACGGTCCTACGTTTATGGGCAACCCGCTGGCTTGTGCCGTGGCATTGGCATCTGTGCGTCTGTTGTTGTCGTCAGGCTGGCAGGAGAAGGTACGCCGTATCGAAGCACAGTTGAAAGAAGAACTGGCATCGGCGGCTTCGTTGCCGCAGGTGGCCGATGTCAGGGTACTGGGTGCCATTGGAGTGATTGAAACCAAGAAGCCGGTCGACATGGGCTGGATGCAGCGCCGGTTTGTGGAAGAAGGTATCTGGGTACGTCCGTTCGGACGGCTGGCCTATATCATGCCGCCTTTCATTATTCGTCCGGAAGAACTGACGAAACTGACGAGCGGTTTGTGCAAGATTGTCGGCGAAATGCCGGAATAAAAACAAAGGAGGAACATCATGGAAAATGAAATACAACCCGGACCGGATAGGGATTTTCAGCTGGAACTGGATAAGCTGGAGGCGTGTGGCAACCTGCGTGTGTTGCCGGAAACCTGCAGTGACGGGAAATGGATTGAGGCCGGTGGCCGAAGGATGCTGAACCTGTCGTCGAATGATTATCTGGGACTGGCTTCGGACAAGGCGTTGCGCGAAGAATTTCTGCGGACGGTGGAGGAGAGAGACTTGTGCTTTTCTTCCTCGTCTTCACGGTTGCTGACGGGCAACTTCCCAGCCTATAGGGAACTGGAATCGCTGTTGGCTTCGTTGTTTGGAGCGGAGAGTGCGCTGGTATTCAGCAGTGGGTATCACATGAATACGGGGATTCTTCCGGCGGTGACCGATGCAAACACACTGATTTTAGCCGACAAATTAGTACATGCAAGTCTGATTGACGGCATCCGCTTGTCGGCGGCCAAGTGCATCCGTTACCGTCATCAGGACTATGCGCAGTTGGAGAATCTGCTGGCCAAACATCACGGCGAGTATCACCGGATTATTGTGGTGACTGAAAGTGTGTTCAGTATGGACGGTGACGTGGCTTCGCTCGACCGGCTGGTGGAACTGAAGCGCCGTTATACCAACGTGATGCTGTATGTAGACGAGGCGCACGGCATTGCCGTACGGGGCCAGCGAGGACTGGGGGTAGCCGAGGAACAAGGTTGCCTGAAGGACATCGATTTCTTGTGCGGTACCTTCGGCAAGGCAATGGCTTCCGTGGGAGCGTATGTAGTGTGCCGGAAGGTGATACGCGATTACCTGGTGAACCGGATGCGTACGTTGATTTTCACCACGGCCTTGCCGCCTATCAATGTGGCATGGACGCGCTTTGTCTTGTCGCACCTGGAAGATATGCAGGCACGGCGGGAGCATCTGGCCAAAATCTCAGCAAGCCTGCGGACGGCTATCCGTGAGAGTGGGGTGGAATGTCCGTCGGAAAGTCATATTATTCCCCTGGTAGTGGGAGCCAATGAGAAGGCCATTTGGAAGGCCTTGCAGATGCAGGAACGCGGCTTTTATGTGTTGCCGGTGCGTCCGCCTACCGTACCCGAGGGAACAGCGCGGTTGCGTTTCTCGCTGACTTCGCTGATTGAAGAAGAGGAAATGGCACGGTTGTGTCATGAAATGAAAGCATGAAAACAGAAAGAAATTAAGATATGAAACAACGGTTTATCAAGAAGGAAGGAAATTCCACGTTGCTGCTCTTCTTTGCTGGATGGGGCTCGGACGAAAATTTGTTTGCCGGACCGGTGCAGGAGGAATGCGACTGCCTGTTGTGTTTCGACTATAAGGATTTGGATTTTGACTACAGTCTGCTGGAGGGCTACCAAGAGATACGGGTCATGGCCTGGTCCATGGGGGTATGGGTAGCCTGCCAGACGTTGGCCGGAAAAGAGTATCCTTACGGGATGAGGCTGGCGGTAAACGGTACGCCTTTCCCTATTCACGATACAAAGGGTATTCCTGAAGCTATCTTTCAGGGAACGTTAGAGAATTTTTCGGAACCGGTACTGATTCGTTTCCGTCGGCGGATTTGCGGGTCGGCTGCCCAGGTGAAGACATTCCTGTCGCATCACCCTTATCGGGAGGTAGACGATTTGCACCAGGAACTGGCTGCTTTATGGACGGCCGTAAAGGCTCGTCCGGCTGTGGAGTGGACCTGGGACAAGGCGGTTGTCGGGACGAACGACAAGATTTTCCCGCCTCAGAACCAGCGTGAAGCCTGGCAGGGAGTGTCCGTGGAAGAAGTGGATGCGGAACACTATGACGAGGAGTTGTTCCGTGAGTTGCTGAACGGAGAAAGTCGGTTATGGACAAGGCCCTGATTAGTCGGCGCTTTGCCAAGGCTGTGGGAACTTACCTGGACAAGGCCGACGTGCAGCGTTACGTGGCATCCCGAATGGCAGAACTGACCGGTCGTTACATTCCTTCGGACATACAGGAGCGGGTGCTGGAAATTGGCTGCGGCACGGGCATGTTCACGCGGATGTACTTGCAGCAGGCTGCACCGGAAGAGATGTGGCTGAACGACCTTTGTCCGGAAGTGGAACCTTACCTGGCAGATGTGCTGGGTGAAAAGGTGCATTTCATGGCAAAGGATGCGGAGACATTAGCTTTTCCGGAGGGGCAGGACCTGATTGTATCGTGCTCGGCGGTGCAGTGGTTTGAAGATTTGCCACGTTTCTTTTCAGGATGCCGGAAGCTGTTGCACGAAGGAGGATATCTGGCTTTCAGTACCTTCGGGCCTTACAATACGGAGGAGGTGGCGACACTGACTGCGGCGGGATTGTCGTATCCGTCACTGGAGGAACTGAAAGAGATGCTGATGGCATGTTATGAAGTGGTATATGCCCACGAGGAACAGTTGCGCTTATCATTCTCTTCTCCTTTGGAAGTGTTAAAGCATTTGAAGGAGACCGGAGTGACAGGCACGGCTGCACAGCCATGGACACGCGGCAGGTTGCAGGAGTTTTGCCGGAATTATACGAGACAGTTTTCGGATGAACGTGGAAAGGTGTACCTGACCTTTCATCCTATTTATATGATATGTAGAAAATAAAAAGGTTACGAGTATGAAAAAGAATGTATATTTTGTCAGCGGTATCGATACCAATATCGGAAAGAGTTATGCCACGGCTTACCTGGCCAAGACCTGGAATGAACGGGGCATCCGTACCATTACGGAGAAACTGATTCAGACGGGGAATACGGACATGTCGGAAGACATCGAACTGCACCGTCGGATTATGGGTACCGGATTGCTGCCGGAGGATAAGGAACGATTGACCATGCCGGAGATTTATTCTTATCCGTGCTCTCCACATCTGGCAGCGGAGATAGACAAGCGCCCGATTGATTTCGACAAGATTGAACGTGCCACTCAGACACTGAGCGACCGCTATGATGCGGTGTTGCTGGAAGGAGCCGGAGGATTGATGGTGCCGCTGACCCGTGAACTGCTGACCATTGACTATGTGGCACAGAAGCAATATCCGCTGGTGTTCGTCACTTCCGGTCGTTTGGGCAGTATCAACCACACGTTGTTGAGCCTGGAAGCGATGACGCGTCGGGGCATCCGTCTGCATACGCTGGTCTACAACCTCTTTCCGGAAGAAGACGATGAGATTATCCGTCGCGATACGGAGGAATATATGCGCGACCTGCTGAAACGGGAATATCCAGACGCAGAGTTTGTGGTAGTTCCGTTCCTGGGAGTGTAAAAAGATTGAGCATTCGACAAGTTTAGGGAAATCCCTACCTTGAAATAGGGATTTCCTGCTTGATAGGGAGAAATATCTTTCTAATTTTGTATCAGATTAAAAAGGTGAAACCGTTAAATGATATAATTATGATGAAGGTGAAAGTATTTGCTTCGTTGATGTTGGCTGGCTTGCCATTCATTTTGGCAGCGCAGAGTAACGATGACCTTTACTTCATTCCGAAGAAAAAAACGGAAACGAAGAAGGAGACCGTAGTGGCCCCGAAGCAGAATAGTCAGGGGACAACGGTGTATTCTACATCGACTACTTCCACTCCGGTTGTAGTGAAAGATGTGGCAGGAAATACGCGTGATGTAGATGAGTATAACCGTCGGTACACATCGCGTGAAAATACATTCTCTATGCAGAATGATACGCTTTACATTCAGGAAAAACCGTATGGTGAGCGAGGAGAATGGGTGAACGGATTTGAAGGTTCGCAGGATGATTACGAATATGCCATGCGTATCGTTCGTTTCCCTAGTCCGCGTTATGCCATACCGGTAAGCAGTCCGTTGTACTGGGATGTAGTGTATGGAGCTTTCCCGTCATGGGACTGGAATGTATACGATGACGGACTTTATGCTTACGTATTCCCGACTTACAGCAATCCGCTGTGGTGGGACTGGAGATGGAACTGGAGCATTGCCGGACCAAGATACGGTTTTGGCTGGGGATGGTATTCTCCATGGTATTATAGTAGCTGGTACTCTCCTTACTGGTATGGTGGTTACTGGGGTGGCTATTGGGGAGGCTACTGGGCCGGTTACTGGGGCCCGGGGTGGCATCATCATTATCCGTACTATCCGTCGTATGGATGGGGAGGAGGATGGCATGGTCATTCTTATACCTACAATAACCGCCGTGCAGAGAATGTGGTACGGAGAGGTACTGTGGGCTCTGTATTCGACCATAATGGCCGAACAGGAGGTCGTGTGATGAGTGCTTTGGATCAAAACGGTAGAACGGGAGGTCGTGTAGTGAGTGGAACTAATGGGGTGCGTTCTGTACGTCCGGATGACGCTACAAGAGTACGTAGCACAGGTGTGAGATATACGCGTCCTTCACAAGGTATTGGTGAATCTACTTATTCTCGTCCAAGCAGTACGCGTCCTAATTCTTATCGTAATACGGGAGCGTTTGATCGCATGAACCAGAATAGCAGCAACCGGATGAACGGAATAAACAATTCACGGACAAATTCAAACTCATCTGTCAGAAGCTATAACAACTTTGGAGGAGGTAGCTATCGCTCTACTACAACCCGTAGTGGAGGCTCTTCAAGAAGTGTAAGTTCTGGTGGTGGCGGAGGTGCACACAGAAGATAGTCTGAACATTAAATTAAGAAATCAAGTATGAAAAGGAAATATATGTATGCGATGGCCTGCTCATTGATGTGCAGTGCGCAGGCTATGGCGCAGAATGCGTATGATGCGGCTCGCTATGCTGGTGATGAGTTAAACGGTACGGCCCGATTTGTAGGTATGGGAGGAGCCATGGGAGCTTTGGGAGCGGATATTTCTACTATTGGTACCAATCCTGCTGGTATCGGTTTGTTTAGGGGGCATGACTTGTCTACTTCCTTTGGTATGAACAGCACAAAGGCTGAGAGTGACTTTGGAGGGGAGAAGATGAATGACAAGCGGAATAAGGCTTCCTTTGATCAGATTGGTTTTGTGTATTCCACAAAGATTGGTAATCGTACTACACTGCGCTACCTGAACTTTGGATTCAATTACCATAAGAGTCGTAATTTCAATAGAATGTTTGCGGCTGGAGGAATGCTTAACGGTCTTTCACAAACGCAACAGATGGCCAATATGGTGGGAGGAACCATTTTTTCCATAGATGAGATAGATAATATTTATAATTATGGGATGGAGGGGCATAGTAACCTGTCTAATCCATATAATAATGTCAACTATCCATATTTAGGCGTAATGGGTATTCGTACTGGTTTGGTAGGAGTAGGTACTTTTGACGATGGAAAAGGCGGAACTTATCAGTTGCCAATGGGATGGAATGGAAATTCCAGTGGATTCCGCAGTCGGGAAGAAGGCGGCATTAACCAGTATGATTTTAACGTTGCATTTAATGTGGAAGACCGGATGTATTTCGGAATTACATTGGGTGTGAATGATGTGGATTATACGCGTAGCACCTATTATACAGAAGACTTGTATGATGGTAGTCATTCCGGTTTCTATGAATTGCGGAATCTGTATCGAACGGAAGGATCGGGAATTAATTTGAAACTTGGAGCTATTTTCCGACCCATAGAAGAATCTCCGTTCCGTTTCGGTTTTGCCATTCATACGCCTACCTGGTATTCATTGACAGATATCTATTCTTCTGAAATTTATTCAGAACTGAATTATAACTATGAAAATGAGGATGATAACAAGCAGTTTAAGGCGAATGAAAGAACTATAGATTATGCCGGAGAATCTGTGCAGGACTATCGTTTGGTTACTCCATGGAAATTCAATGTCAGTGCAGGGACGACTTTAGGAGGTATCATGGCTTTAGGTGCGGAATATGAGTACGCCAATTTCGGCTCTTCTCGCTTGTATTATAATGATGGAACTCCGATGGAGAATCAGAATGAGTATACCAAATCTACGCTGAAAGGGCAACATACACTGCGTTTGGGAATGGAAACTCGTATATGTTCTGCGTTTAGCGTAAGAGCGGGTTACAATTATTCTACATCGGCTTTTAAGGATGGTGCATACAAGTCGTTGAATGCAAATGATATGCGTACAGATACAGAATATACCAATGATTTGGCCCGTAATACAGTAACTGTAGGTTTGGGGTACAGAGGTAAGTGGTTCTATACTGATTTGGCTTATAAATATGATGTATATAAGTCTGATTTCTACGCATTCAGTGATGCGGCTTTGCAGGCTACGAAAGTAACTAATGAACGTCATCAGTTGCTGCTAACACTGGGCGTTCACTTCTAGAAGTTCATTGTGTTTGTTTTATTTAAATACGGGAGTTGCTTTAATTCACTGGGGCAGCTCCCTTTTTTATTCCTTTTTTTCGCGGTATTCTTTCTTTTTCCAGAAGTTGAATCCCATGTAGATACGTAAACTTCCGAAAGAGTTGGTCATAGAGAAGTAGGGTTTTCGGTAATCATACGTATGGAGTACGAGAGTCGCTCCTACGTAATATTTGCTATTATTCCAGGTGATGCCGGCACGCGTAATCAGGTCAAAGTTGATGTCTCTTATCCATTGTGTCCAATTAGTCCCGCTTTGGGTAGGCTGGTCATTGATACGTGCTTTTTTATAGGCTATGGCAGGAAGGAGAGAAACATTCAGCAGACAATTCTTGGCGAATACCCAGTTGTAGCCGTAGCCTACACTGAGGTTGTAGTCGGTATAGCGCAGGCTGTGAAATTTCAGGGAAGGACTGAGTTGTTGTTGCATTTCTTCGGGTAATTGGGTATGGTCGAAGGAAATGTTATGCTGGGAATAGGAAAATCCGGCCAGCAGGGAGCCGCAGCTTTTCCGTTGATTGGTCGACTGGCTATAGGCCGCGGGATAAGAAAAGCGCTTATGGTTGAAAATCCAGTAGGCATTCAGTCCTTTGATGTTGCTTTGAAAGCCATTGAACTGTGTATCCGTATAGTTCTGGCTCAGGTTAAACTTTTCATAGGAGGATAGCTTGAAATCGCTACCTGTTTTCCGGTAATACAAATCTACACCAAATTTAGCGCTGTATAGATTGAATACAATTTCTTTTCGAGGGGCTTTTTCCTTGCCTTTGCCGATAAGGTCTTTGATGTCGAAAGAAAGTCCTAAAAAAATCCATCTCCAGCCGAAATAGACTCCTAACTTGGTGTTGATGTTTGGGGCGAAATTCAGACTTTGTCCGTCGTTGCTGCCCAATCGGTAATGTTCATACCAGGAACTTTGTTCCAACATAAAGGCCAGGTTATATTTGTTGGGAGAGATGTAAGTGGTGTCTATTGTGTTCAGTTTGGCCCCAGCCTTTTTGATTTCTTCTCCAGTGTACTTGATGGAACGGACAATGCCGTCGGTCAGACTGCTTAATGACAATCGGGGAGAAGCAACTGGAACTGGCTCGTTGATTGACACGCTGTCTTTCTTCTCTATTTGGGCCGTGGTGTGCTTTGGATAGAGAAGAAAGACAGACAGTATGGTCAACAAGGAGAGTGGCTTCACCCCAATATAATGTATTAGTTAAAGTTTGTTCAGAATTCGGTCCATTACCCAGTTGGTAGGAGTGGCACTGACACCGTCACAAGTGCAGACTGCCTTTCCTTGCAGATGCTCTACTACAGCTTTAATCAAAGGAAGCTGTACATGAGGAGGGTTAGGAGGCAGGATTTCTTCACGTCCGCGTTCCGTATGCAGGGCTATTGGGTCGTAGGTGAAGACGGAGAAGCAGATCATACCTTTGTCTCCGATAATTTCAATACGGTCTTCCTTGGCGGAGTCATGGGCTACAAAGCACCAGGAACCTGAGCCGGGCAGACCGGAGTCAAACTTGAAGCAGGCACTGATTGTATCTTCTGCTTCATATAGTCCGCCACGGTTGCATTTGTATCCTTCTGCTTCGAGAATACATCCGAACATATCTTGCAGTAAATCGAGCTGATGAGGTGCAAGGTCGTAGAAATAACCTCCTCCCGCAATGTCGGGTTGCACGCGCCACGGCAGGTTCTTGGTGTTGTAGTCGAGTGCGCGCGGGGGTTGTGCGAAACGAATCTGTATGTTGATTACATTGCCGATTTCACCTTCTTCTACTAGTTGACGGACTTTTTGAAAGTAGGGCAAGTAGCGGCGATAATAGGCTACGAAGCAAGGTACCCCAGTTTCTTTCGAGATACGGTTGATGCGGGCACAATCCTCATAGCTGGCAGCCATTGGTTTCTCAATGTATACGGGCTTTCCGGCCTTCATAGCCATGATGGCAAATGTGGCATGCGAGGAAGGAGGTGTGGCGATGTAAATGGCATTTACATCTTCGTCTCCAATTAACTCTTGTGCGTCGGTGTACCATCGGGGTATCTGATGGCGTATGGCGTAGGATTTGGCTTTCTCTTCGTCGCGGCTCATGACGGCAACCACCCGTGAGCCTTCTATCATGTTAAAGGCGGGTCCGCTTTTCTTTTCGGTGACTTCACCGCATCCGATGAATCCCCAGTTTACTTTATCCAGTTTAATCATAGATGAGTGGTTTTAGTGAAAGTATTTCTTGTATAATTTCTGATAGTCTTCGCTTCTCATGTACTCGTCGAGCCATTGGTTCAGGCTGTCGAGCAGGATGGGAGAATGTTTGGGCACTCCCCATGCGTAGAATTGGGTGAAACTGATGTCTGTATCAATATCTAGGTTTGGATATAGGTGCATGTTTGCCTTGGCAATATTCTCGTCGCATACGGCATAGTCAATGTCACCTCCGGAAACCATGGCCATGAGTTGTTCGGGGCCGTATTGTTCTATTTCCTCAATGTAGATGGTATCGGCTATCTCGCTGATAAGATTATGCAAGCGTAGCAGAGCGGGAGAGCCTTTGACTACGTGCAGGATTTTATGTCCTAATTCCAACTGGTTGTGTATGTACAGACTGTCTTTCCCTTTTTCCGGTTTGCGCTGTACCAGTACCTGCTTGCTGAGCAGCAGGGTATGGCTGAAAAGAAGCGAGTCTTTTGAGCGGGTAGTGACGGTCGTTTCCGTAGCAATCAGGTCATATTTCCCTTTGTTTAGACCTTTCAACCGTTCCTCAAAACTCATTTCCGGAGTGACTTCCAGCCGTAGATTCTTGGCTTGCGCAAAGGCGCTCAGCAATTCGTAATCGAAGCCGGAAATGCTGTCCTTGTCGGCATGATAGCTGATGGTATTGTATTCCGTTACAGCACGGAGGATTCCTGACTCGATGATTTCCGGATAGTCGCGCGGTGTGAACTTCGGTTCTTCTTCATGGTGCGAACAGAGCCGGAGTATGGCGACAAGAATAATCAATCCGCCTGCCAGGTATAGAATTTGGTTTCTCTTCATAGGCAGAGAATTAATCAAAGAAGTTCCATGAGAGTCCTACTTTCAGGATACGCGGGTTGAGCGGATAGTGCGGAGCCAGGAAGTAGCTCTTTTCTCCCGTACGCTGCAGCAGGTTATACATCTGTACGAAGATACGCGTACGCTTCAGGTGCAGGTTGATGTATCCGTTGATAAGGGGGTAGCCTCCGACTTTATAACGTGTGTCCGGATTTTGCAGGTAGAATTGTCCGATAGCCGGAGCATAGTCGGGGGCATAATATTGTGTGAAGTAACGCATATCGGCTCCCATTTCAATGTTCAATACCTTCTTGGCTAGCCCGAACCGAATGTATAAATCGTGATAGAGCACGAGTTCCGGCAAGGGAAGCACGTTATCATTGCTGGTCTTCTGGTAGGTAATTTCATTGTCTAAGTGAAGAATGCCCAACTTGAAGTCCTGACGCAGACTGGCACTGAACACCTGAATGTTTCCGGAATGCTGGCGTACGGCCATGTTGTTCTTATAGCTGACTACATCGTTGGCATTGGTATATTTTACCGAAGTATTGTCCAGGTAAGTATAATTGGTGATATTTTCTACTCCGGCTTTCAACTGTGTCCGCCAGCGGTCGATGCTCAGCTTTCCTTCAATGCGTGTACGCATGATTTTGCTCAAATCATTGTCCCACCAGTAATGTTTGGAGTGGAAATGACGGTAGTAGAACGTAGGATTCAGATTCTTGATATAGGCATTGGCCTCCAGACGTACGGTGTCGTTGAACAGGCGGAAGTTCAGGTCACCTTGTCCCTCTACGCTGAACTGTCCGGCATCTTCTCCAATCATGGCTATTTCACCTAACACATTGTAGTGCAGTGTCTTTCCCTGTGACTTGATAAGCTGACCCCCGATCGACAAGACATTCTCCTTGTGAGTTGTCGGAATGCGTCGTCCGGGAGTACCGGTAATGGTGTCTGTCAGTGTAAAGTTGCGATGTTCAAAGCTGGCAAATACAGTCAGTCCGGCTTTGGCCCATTTGTTGAATCCTTCCCGCAGGGCAATGCCGACCGTGTTCTTGATAGAGAAGTTCTTGGTGATGTCTAGTGAATCCTTGCCCAAGTAGTTATGTTCAAAGTATTCTTCATTCTGGTCAACGTCATAAGACACGTATTTTCTACGGTTGATGTCTACGTTGACGGTATGAATGAAGCTGGTCACCGGTACGAATACCTCTTTGGTAATCGTATCGTTCTCAGTCGTTTCATCGCGATAGAATCCTAAATTGTACCGGTGAGTCAGGAAAGCATGGTATCCGGTATTGTTATTCCAGATGTCCGACAGGTTGGTCGGAATAGAATACGTTTCGTAGGTCCGGTTTCCTTCGGCCATCTCCAATGGGTTGGTAATGTAGCGGTCGTCTGTGATACCTCCGTTTTCGGCTACTTTCAGGTTTTCATTGATAAAGCTGAAGTGCATGTCGTACTGGTCGCCGTGATAGTAGGCAAAGAGGTTACCGTTGAACAGTGCCGTCGACTGGCTGTCGTATTTTCCTCGTCCGTAAGTATAGTCGATGTCGAACCCGAAACCCATACGTTTGTTTACGTTTACGGCGAAGTAAGCCTTGAAGCGTTCCTCTCCGTAGCGTCCGTCTCCCTGCTTGAAGTAGGTTAGGTTGGTAAACGGCGATTTTGTATTGGTATACACCACATCACTGGGTTTCCGTACGGTGAAGTCGTATGGGTCAGTAAAGAAAAACTGACTGCTTTCTTTCCGTTCGAAAAACACATGTGAGATACGCGGCGCTCCCAAGTTACCTAAGTAAGTATAATGTCCCGTAGGACCTCCCGTATCATTGGAGTTCTGAAAACCATGCTGCAAGGTATCGACCGGAACAGAAGTCATTTCTCCAAAGCGTGTGTCGATTTTCCAGGCGTTCAGTCCCACCGGTACGGTGCTGGCATCAATCACTGCGGTGGTATCTATCGGATTACCGTTTCGGTCATATCTGTTGTTGTCCATTCCGGTGGCCGACATGCCTTGTCCGTATTGGGAGATGGTGTTCTGTGCCGAAAGGGCCGTGCACACCAGTATGAATAGGGTTGTAAAAAATAGCTTCTTCATAATGGGGCAAAGATACAATAAAAATGCGAAAACGGTAGATTGTGGCTTTCAAAAAGTAGTATTGGAGATATTAGATGTGAAGTCTTGGAAAAAGAAGCAGGCTGCCAACCGCATTTCTTTCTGTAAATGCGCTGGCAGCCTGCAAGATAGGAGTATGCTTCCGGTGAGAAATCAGACTTCCTTAATAATGTCCATACCGATGCGTATGGCTTCTTCGTTCATCGGAATCAGGTGATGGTGACGCTCGGGCAAGGTCTTGCGCAGGGCTTTCACCACACTTTCTGTTGATACGATGGGGCGGATTTTCAGTAATCCTCCCAATACAATCATGTTGAAGGTCTTGGCCATTTTCCGTTCGTTGGCTTCGTCCATGGCATCAATTCTATACACATGGATGTCCTTGCGGGTAGGAGGGTTGATGATGCCATATCCGTCGTAAATCAATACTCCGCCCGGCTTTACCTTGCTTTCAAACTTGGCAAGTGAAGGCTGGTTCAGGATGATGGCCGTGTCATACTTGCTGAGAATCGGGGATGAGATACGTTCGTCGCTCACAATGACGGTGACGTTGGCTGTACCTCCGCGCTGTTCCGGACCGTAGGCTGGCATCCAAGTCACCTCCTTGTTTTCCATCAGACCGGAATATGCCAGAATTTTTCCCATGGAAAGAACTCCCTGACCTCCAAATCCTGCTATGATAATTTCCTCTTTCATATAATGTGCAAATAATTATTTATTTTCGGTAGTATCTTTCAGGTCGCCCAGCGGATAGAAAGAGAACATGTGTTCTTCCATCCATTTGTTGGCGGCGTCGGGTGTCATCTTCCATCCGGAGTTGCAGGTAGATACGATTTCTACCAGGCTGGAGCCTTTTTTCTGCATGGAACATTCGAATGCCTTGCGGATGGCTTTCTTGGCCTTGCGGATGGCTGCGACTGACTGCACTGACTGGCGGGTCACATAGGCGGTTCCTTCCAGTGTGGCTGCAATTTCGGTCATCTTCAGCGGATAGCCGTGGATTTCCGGAACACGTCCGTATGGGCAGGTAGAAGTCTTCATACCTACCAGTGTGGTCGGAGCCATCTGTCCGCCGGTCATACCGTAGATGGCATTATTAATGAAAATGATGGTGATGTTTTCTCCACGGTTCAGGGCGTGAATAGTTTCGGCCGTACCGATGCAGGCCAGGTCACCGTCGCCCTGATAGGTAAATACCAGGCGGTCGGGCCATAAGCGCTTGATGGCAGTAGCCAGGGCAGGTGCACGTCCGTGTGCAGCTTCCTGGCAGTCTATATCCAGGTAATTATACATGAACACGGCACAACCTACCGGACTTACTCCGACAGCTTTCTCGGCCATGCCCATTTCGTCGATGACTTCGGCAATCAGTTTGTGAACTACTCCGTGGCTACATCCCGGACAGTAGTGCATAGGGTTATCATTCAGCAGGCGAGGCTTCTGATAAACCAGATTTTCAGGTTTGATTATATCTTCTTTTGTCATAATTAATTCTCCTGTAGTTTATCGTAGAAAGAAACGAAACACGAATTCCATCATCTTCAGGAAAAGAGAGGCACCGCACACATAAAAGAATACAGTCTTGTCTTCGCCCAGTGTGAAGTAGAGAATGACGGAAATCAATGCTCCAATCATAAACAGCACGTTTAAGACGGCTCTTATTCTATCAGTATCCATAGCTTATTTCTGAATCAGTTTTTCCTTGATGGCTTCGATTACTTCATCCGGATCGGGTACGATACCTCCCAGACGTCCGAAATGTTCTACGGGTACCTTACATTCTACGGCCAGACGGACATCTTCAATCATCTGTCCGCTGTTCAGTTCCACGGTCAGGATACCTTTCACCTGTTTTGCTCTTTCTTTCAGAGCCTTGCTCGGGAACGGCCATAGTGTAATCGGACGGAACAGACCTACCTTGATGCCTTCTTCGCGTGCATGCTCCATGGCTTTCTGTGCGATACGTGCACAAGAACCGAAAGCCACAATCAGGTATTCAGCATCTTCAGCGTCAAGTTCCTCGTAACGTGCTTCTTTTTCTTCGATTTCTGCGTATTTAGCCTGCAAATGTAAGTTGCGCTGTTCCATGATGGCCGGATCCAGCTCCAATGAGGTGATGACGTTAGGCTTGCGTCCCTTGCAGCCAGTCGTAGCCCATGGGCATTGTGCCAGAATCTCTTCTTCTGTACGTCTGGGGCGATATTCTGGAAGCACTACCTTTTCCATCATCTGACCGATTACACCGTCGGCCAGAATCATAGCCGGATTGCGGTATTTGAAAGCCAGGTCGAAAGCCAGTCCCACAAAGTCAGCCATTTCCTGTACGGAAGCCGGAGCCAATGCTATCAGGTGGTAGTCGCCGTGACCGCCTCCCTTGGTAGTCTGGAAATAGTCGGCCTGACTGGGCTGAATAGTACCCAGACCCGGACCTCCTCGCATCACGTTGACCACCAGACAAGGAAGTTCCGCACCTGCAATGTAGGAGATACCTTCCTGCTTCAAGCTGACACCCGGACTAGAGGATGAAGTCATGACCATTTTTCCACTTCCGGCGCCTCCGTATACCATATTAATTGCTGCCACTTCACTTTCTGCCTGAAGGACTACCATTCCGGTGGTTTCCCACGGCTTTTGCTCGGCAAGCGTTTCCAATACTTCAGATTGGGGGGTGATAGGGTAACCGAAGTAACCGTCCACGCCGATACGGATGGCGGCATGGGCTATGGCCTCGTTACCTTTCATAAGAACAACTTCTTCTGCCATAATTTTTCGATTTTGCTTGTTGGGCATTTTTATTCTTCACTTTTCGCTCTGTACACGGTCAGACAACCGTCCGGGCACACAATGGCGCACGAAGAGCATCCGTTACAGGTATCTTCCACTACCTGCTGTACGTAATTATATCCTTTTTGATTTACTTTCGGGGTGAGTGACAACACATGCAGCGGGCATGCTACCACACATAAGTTGCATCCCTTGCAGCGTTCGGTATTTACGATAACCACACCTTTCATTTTAGCCATAGTATATATCTCTTATTGATTAAACATATCTTTATTATAAAAGTTAAGTATATCCATCACCATCTTTCGGGCATCGGCTGCCGGACTTTCCGGGTCCAGGGCAATCGCCTCCTGATAATTATTGAGTGCTCCCTGCCAGTCACCTTTTTTCCGATAGGCATTTCCCAAAAGATAATATGCTTCCGCCGTGGGCGAGGAAGCCGTTTGCAACCAATCATTCAGGCGAGATATAGCGGTGTCTGCATGTCCTTCATTTATCAGTTGTCTGATGTGATTCAGTTGTTCATTCATGGTCTTTTATGTCATATTGTAACCTTACAAAGATAGTCTTTAATTTGGTACGAGAGTCATTTTTACGGAATAAATAGTAAAAAATACCGATTTTTTTTGTTTGTGTGATTGCGTAATTTGTTGATTATTAAAATGTTTGATGGTGTGTTGTTTTGTTTCATTTGAAAAAGATGCATATTTAACTAAATAGCTTGCATAAAAGGACGGATTATGTATGAATGACAATTCGACTGTTATCAATAATTTATTGAAAGGCTGCAATCTATTTGATTGTGTTATAATTTCTTGTAACTTTGTGGCAATTTATTCATGAAACAAACAACTAAATAATTAACTTATCAGAAAGAATTATGAACAAGATTCTTCAGAAGGAACATTTTTCCGAAAAGGTTTTCAAACTGGTGATTGAGGCTCCGTTGATTGCAAAGTCGCGTAAAGCGGGACATTTTGTCATTGTCCGTGTAGGCGAGAAGGGGGAACGTATGCCTTTGACCATTGCAGCAGCCGATCCGGTAAAGGGAACCATTACTTTGGTGGTGCAGGAGGTAGGACTTTCGTCTACCCGTCTGTGCGAACTGAATGTGGGTGATTACATTACAGACGTGGTAGGTCCGCTGGGAAAGGCTACTCATATTGAAAACTTCGGGACAGTGGTTTGTGCCGGAGGTGGCGTAGGTGTGGCTCCGATGTTGCCCATCGTGCAGGCATTGAAGGCTGCAGGAAACCGGGTGATTACCGTGCTGGCCGGACGTACCAAGGAACTGATTATCCTTGAAAAGGAAATGCGTGAGAGTTCTGACGAAGTGATTATCATGACGGACGACGGATCTTACGGACAGAAAGGTCTGGTTACGGAAGGAGTAGAGGCAGTCATCAAACGTGAAAAGGTGGACAAGTGTTTTGCCATTGGTCCGGCTGTCATGATGAAGTTTGTCTGCCTTCTGACCAAGAAATACGATATTCCGACCGATGTGTCGTTGAACACTATTATGGTGGATGGAACGGGTATGTGTGGTGCTTGCCGTATTACTGTGGGTGGAAAGACGAAGTTCGTATGTGTGGATGGTCCGGAATTCGACGGCCATCAGGTGGACTTCGACGAGATGCTGAAACGTATGGGTGCTTTCAAGGAAATTGAACGTGAAGAAATTCATAAATTAGAAGTGAAACCTTCGGCTTGTGAAGCTGAACAGGCTGCTTCCGGACGAAATGCAGAATGGCGTGAAGCGTTGCGAAAGGGCATGAAGCCGAAGGAACGTGTGGCTATTCCGCGCGTGAAGATGAACGAACTGGATCCGGAATACCGTTCACACAGCCGTAAGGAAGAGGTGAACTTAGGACTGAGCGAAGAGCAGGCGCTGACAGAAGCCAAGCGTTGTCTGGACTGTGCCAATCCTTCTTGTATGGAAGGTTGTCCGGTGGGTATTGACATTCCGGGCTTTGTCAAGAACATCGAGCGTGGAGAATTCCTGGAAGCTGCGCGTACGCTGAAGAAGACCAGTGCGCTTCCGGCCGTGTGCGGACGTGTCTGCCCGCAGGAAAAGCAGTGTGAATCGAAATGTATTCACTTGAAGATGGGACATGAAGCGGTGGCTATCGGTTACTTGGAACGTTTTGCAGCTGACTATGAGCGTGAAAGCGGACAGATTTCAGTACCTGAAATTGCAGCCAAGAACGGTATTAAGATTGCAGTGGTGGGTTCAGGACCTGCCGGATTGTCATTTGCAGGCGATATGGCCAAGATGGGTTACGACGTAACCGTGTTTGAGGCACTGCATGAAATTGGTGGTGTATTGAAATATGGTATTCCGGAATTCCGTCTGCCGAACAAGATTGTGGATGTGGAAATCGATAACTTGTCTAAGATGGGAGTGACTTTCGTGAAGGACTGCATCATAGGCAAGACCATCAGCGTGGAAGACCTCGAAAGCGAAGGCTTCAAGGGAATCTTCGTTGCTTCGGGTGCCGGACTGCCTAACTTCATGAACATTCCGGGCGAGAACTCCATCAACATCATGTCTTCGAATGAGTACCTGACACGTGTGAACCTGATGGATGCTGCCAGCGAAGATGCTGATACTCCGGTGACGTTCGGTAAGCGAGTGGCTGTAATTGGTGGTGGAAATACCGCAATGGACTCCGTACGTACCGCGCGTCGTCTGGGTGCAGAGAAAGCGATGATTATCTACCGTCGTTCGGAAGCAGAAATGCCGGCCCGTCTGGAAGAGGTGAAACATGCCAAGGAAGAAGGTGTGGAATTCCTGACATTGCACAATCCGATAGAATATATTGCCGATGAGAAGGGACGTGTAAAACAGGTGGTATTGCAGAAAATGGAACTGGGTGAGCCTGATGCTTCCGGTCGTCGTAGTCCGGTTGCCATTCCGGGAGCTACAGTAACTCTCGACATCGACATGGCTATTGTCAGTGTAGGTGTATCGCCTAACCCGATTGTACCGAATTCAATTGAAGGCTTGGAATTGGGACGCAAGGGAACCATTGCTGTTAACGATGACATGCAGTCGTCTATTCCGACTATCTATGCCGGTGGTGACATCGTGCGTGGAGGAGCGACCGTAATCTTGGCGATGGGCGACGGACGCCGTGCGGCCGCAGCCATGGACCGTCAGCTTCGTCAGGCATAAAACAAGCTTGAAAATCAGACATAAAAAAACGCTTTGACGTTTGTAACAGAACGTCGAAGCGTTTTAGGTAAAACGTCAAAGCGTTTAAAACAAAACGTCCTTGTGTTTCGGTTGAAGCGCAAGGACGTTTTTTCGTATGTGGTTATTGACGCAATTGCGTGCGTGTGATTTCGCCTGTATACATGGTGTATGACTTGTTGTTGTCTACTTGAATATTAAGTGATTTCAAGTCTTCAGCCGTCATTTTCTGGCTCATTGACTTTTTGCATTCAATAACTGCCGTCGGCTGGGAAGCCCCTTGTGCATAGAATGAAATCTTATATTCGCTGCACTGTTCCATCAGGGTGCTGAGGGCGATACGGTCTTGGGCAATCAGCAGGTAGGCCACGTTCTTATTGAACAGTTTACCGAAACCGCCCCAGTTTTCGACCTTGATTTCTATTTCTTCATCGTTGGCAGTCAGGGTAATGCGTCCGTTTTGCAACTGGCTGTTCCAGTTGTCTGAGAATTGTGCTACAGGCACTTCCTTCAGTTCTCCGGTCAGAGCTGGAGTCAGAGGAGTTGCCGGAACTACAGCCGGAGCAGCTTCGTTAGCCAGCACCTTTTGTCCCAGTGCATCGGTTGCCGATTGGAAAAGCTGGTCTTTCAGGTCGATAGTTTCACGACGGAACTTTCCGCAGATAGGAGCCAGTTTGGTTTGCTTCTTGTTCAGTGCCATGTCATCAGTAATCCATTCTTCGGCAGTATATTTTTCTCCTCCGTCGCGGTTCTCGTCATACCAGTAACGGATACGGGTCATGGTCATGCGGCATACTCCATCGGTTACATTGATCAGATACTGGTAGTAGATGCGGGTGCGGTCTAGTGAAAGTGCCGAGGAAGAGAAAACGATGTATTCTTCAGCTGAGGCGGCAATATCGCCTTCTTCTTCATTGGTGTAGACTACTCGGCTCTGCAGTTTCCCGTCAGGTTTGAAGCGGTTGTTCGCCCACTTCAGCATCTGCTGGTAGAGTTGTTCTTTTGAGAGGGAAGGAGCCTTGATTTCATGATTGAAGGTTACTTTTCCATCCTCCATTGTAATAGCTCCAGCCAGATATTTCGGGTCAGAGTTGTCTTTTTTATCCTTGGCCATTCCGAACAATGGTAAGCAAGCCAATAAGATGAACACTAGTTTTTTCATGATTCGTATCAAAGTTTTTTATAGTATGAAACATTATTTCTTAAAGATAGCATGTGTAAAGATAGGTATTTTTTTTAACTGCGGTGTAGGAATAGGATTTCTTATTATTTTTTTGTGAAACAATTATACATTTCAGTAGAAACAACAAAGCCTGTTTTCCTTTTCAGGAAAACAGGCTTTGTACGTATTTCTATCAAATAGAACCTCTCCGAAGCAGGAGCAGGAGATTATCGAACGGGAATTTTATCGATGCGTGTCTGGTGGCGTCCACCTTCAAAATCGGTAGTGAAGAATTCCGTCATAATCTTGTCGGCCATTGCTTCATCAATGAAACGTCCCGGCATAACCAGTACGTTGGCATTGTTATGCTGACGGGCCAGATGAGCGATTTCCGGAATCCAGCAAAGTGCGGCACGGATACCCTGGTGTTTGTTCAGGGTGATGCCGATTCCTTCACCGCTTCCGCAGATGGCAATTCCCGGATAGCATTCTCCGTTTTCTACTGCCAAAGCCAGCGGGTGAGCAAAGTCGGGGTAGTCACAACTGTCGGTTGTGTAAGTCCCGAAATCCTTGTATTCCCATCCTTTGGCTTCCAGCCATTTTTTCACGTATTGTTTCAATTCAAATCCGGCATGGTCGGATGCAAGTCCTATTGTTTTCATCAGAGCATTTCTTTTACTTGGTTATATACATTTTCAGCAGTGAAGCCCAGTTTTTCATCCAGCACTTTGTAAGGAGCAGAGAAACCGAATGATTCCAATCCCCAGATTTTACCGTTGGCACCTACCAGACCCAACAAGTTGACTGGCAGACCAGCTGTCAGACCAAATACTTTGGCACCAGCCGGAAGGATGCTTTCCTGATATTCCTTGCTCTGGCTGCGGAATAAACCTTCTGACGGAACAGACACGATACGAGTCTTCACGCCGTCTTTGTGAAGCAGTTCAGCTCCAGCTACCAGTGTAGAAACTTCAGAACCAGAAGCGACCATGATAACATCCGGATTTTCGTCAGAACCAGCTACGATGTAAGCTCCCTTGGCAGCCTGTGAGTAGTCTGTACCTGCAGGCAACATGTTGATGTTCTGGCGAGACAGAATCAGAGCCGACGGAGTATCGGTATTTTCCATAGCCAGTTTCCAGCAGACAGTAGTTTCTTCTGCATCGGCCGGACGAAGTACCAGCATAGAGTTCTTTCCGTGGTGATTTTTCAGCTTTTCCATCAAGCGGATTTGTGCTTCCTGTTCTACCGGTTCGTGAGTAGGACCGTCTTCTCCTACACGGAATGCATCGTGAGTCCAGATGAACTTCACAGGCAACTGCATGAGGGCAGCCATACGTACTGCAGGTTTCATATAGTCTGAGAATACGAAGAATGTACCGCAGGCAGCGATTACACCACCGTGCAGTGCCATACCGATACAGCAGCAAGCCATAGTCAGCTCAGCTACTCCGGCTTGGAAGAAGGCACCGCTGAAGTCACCGTTTACAAATGCGTGAGTCTTTTTCAAGAAACCGTCTGTTTTGTCAGAGTTAGACAAGTCGGCAGAAGCACAAATCATGTTAGGAACCTGCTGTGCCAATGCGCTCAATACGGTTGCAGATGCGTTACGAGTTGCATCGTTTGCTTTCTGCTGGATACCTGCCCAGTCTACTTTCGGAGCTACTCCGCTGAACCAGTCTTTCAGCTGAGCTGCTTTTTCCGGATTGGCTGCAGCCCATGCAGCTTCTTCTTCATAACGTGCAGCTACGATAGCTTTCAATTCTTCTTCACGTTTTGCGTAAATTTCCTTTACGTCGTCGAAGATAACAAACGGGTTTTCAGGGTCAGCACCCAAGTTAATCATGGTGTTCTTGTAAGCGTCGCCACCCAGAGGAGCACCGTGAGTCTTACAGTTACGTTCGTATGAAGAGTTGTCGTCCTTGCGGGCACCCTTACCCATGATACATTTACCGATAATCAACGTCGGACGTTTGCTTTCTGCTTTTGCAGCATCCAAGGCTGTACGGATTTCATCGCAGTCATTACCGTTGATTTCGATAACGTTCCATCCCCACGCACGATATTTCATGGCTGTATCTTCAGAGATAACATCTTTTGTTTCTGTAGAAAGCTGGATGTCATTTGAGTCATAGAACATAATCAGGTTGTCCAGACCCAGGTGTCCGGCAATACGGCCTGCACCCTGAGAAATTTCTTCCTGAATACCACCGTCGGAGATATAAGCGTAAATAGTTTCTTTATTGAAAGTAGGATTGCCGGTACGAGCTGCAAGGAATTTGGCAGCGATGGCAGCACCAACAGCAAATACATGTCCCTGTCCTAACGGACCAGAAGTATTTTCAATACCACGCATTACGTCTACTTCAGGATGTCCCGGAGTAGGAGAGCCCCACTGACGTAATTGTTTCAGTTCGTCTAATGTAAATTTGCCGATAAGAGCCAATTGTGAATACAACATCGGTGACATGTGGCCCGGGTCCAGGAAGAAACGGTCACGGCCTTCCCATTTCGGGTTTTGAGGGTCATACTGCAGATATTCTGCATACAAGACATTGATAAAGTCGGCTCCACCCATTGCACCTCCCGGGTGGCCAGATTTGGCTTTTTCAACCATCGAAGCAGCTAAAATACGAATATTGTCAGCAGCGTGATTCATTACTTGTTTGCTATTCATATTGAAAAAATTTGGTTTATATGCTCATAAATACAGGCACTGAACCAATGGCCCGTCTTCTGAATTTATGAGCAAAGGTATGACATTTATATGTAAATTACAAAGTGGAAGTAAGTTATTTATTTTACATTTTTTTACTTCTTGTATTTTACTGCAGCCTCTTCTACAGGCAGGCAAGCCTTGTAATTTTCAATGTATGCATTGAATCCTGCTACGTCTTCTGCGGTAGGAGATACTTCTACGCCTGCGTTGCCCGCAAACACCTTTTCGTCGAGGAAGTCGGCCAGTGACTGCTTCTTGTCATTGTTCACCAGATAAGAACCTAACAGTGCAATACCCCATGCTCCACCTTCTCCAGCGGTTTCCATCACAGAAATCGGAGAATTGATGGCTGCTGCCAGTACTCTCTGACCTACACCTTTGGTACGGAACAGACCTCCGTGACCAGTAATGCGGTCTACTTTGATTTTTTCTTCGTTGAAGAGGATATCATTTCCAATCTTCAGTACGCCTACCGATGCATACAGGTGTGCGCGCATAAAGTTGGCCAAATTGAATTTGTCGTTTGCCGTACGTACGAACAACGGACGTCCTTCTGTCAGACCGGTTACAGGTTCGCCTGAGAAGTAGTTGTAAGAAATCAGTCCGCCGCAGTCAGCATCGCCCGTCAGTGCGTTGTTGTACAGCTTGCCGAAAATTTCGTCCATGTCTACCGGCATGCCCATCAGTTCCTGGTATTCCTTGAACAGGTTTACCCATGCATTCAGGTCAGAAGTACAGTTGTTGCAGTGTACCATGGCTACCAGGCTTCCGTCAGGAGTAGTTACCATGTCAATCATTTCGTAAGGTTTTGACAGGTCTTTTTCCAGAACAATCATAGAGAAAGAAGAAGTACCAGCCGATACATTACCTGTACGCTGTTTTACGGCATTGGTAGCCACCATACCTGTTCCTGCATCACCTTCCGGCGGACAAACAGGTACACCTGCTTTCAGATGGCCTGATACGTCGAGTTTCTTGGCACCTTCTTCGGTCAGACAGCCGGCATTTTCTCCTGCCAGCAATACTTTCGGCAGAATGTCTGTCAGTTTCCAGCTATATCCGTAAGGAGCTACTAACTTGTCGAACTTTTCAATCATTTCGGCAGAGTAGTTCTTTGTTTCAGGGTCGATAGGAAGCATACCTGAAGCATCGCCGATACCCAGAACTTTTTCGCCGGTAATCTGCCAGTGCACGTAACCTGCCAGTGTGGTGAAGAAGGTGATGTCTTTCACGTGTTCTTCCTTATTCAGGATAGCCTGATAGATGTGAGAGATACTCCATCTCAACGGAATGTTGTAGACAAAGAGTTCAGACAATTCGGCAGCAGCTTTTCCGGTGTTGGTATTTCTCCATGTACGGAATGGTACGAGGATTTCTTCTTTATCGTTGAAAGCCATGTAACCGTGCATCATGGCACTGATACCGATGGCTGCCAAGTTTTCTATTTCGATGCCATACTGGCTTTTTACGTTTGCGCGAAGGTCAGCGTAGCAGTCCTGCACTCCAGCCCAGATAGCTTCAATGCTGTAGGTCCAGAGACCATCTACCAGCTGGTTTTCCCAGGTGTGGCTTCCCTGAGCAATAGGTTTGTTTTCCTGGTCAATCAGGACAGCTTTGATTCGGGTAGAACCGAATTCAATACCCAAAATGGCTTTACCTGCCTCAATGGTTGACTTTGCATCTTTCATATTAAAAATCGATTAGTTAAAGTGAAAAATAAGGCAATATTAAAAAATAAAAGTGCTGCCAGAAAGAAATCTTCTGTCCAGCACTTTTAAGATATACTTGGTTAAGTATTAGCAAAGAGCTTTGTTCAGCATGTAGTAAACTTCGTTCATGCGAAGTTCTTTCTTGAATCCGTCGATGGTAGTATCTTTGTTGATATGTACCATTTCGATACCAGCGATTTCAGCATAGTCTTCCCAGTATTCTGCAGTCAGGTCGTATGAGAAGCAAGAGTGGTGAGTACCACCAGCCAAAATCCATGCACCTGCACCGATTTCGAAGTTAGGCATCGGTTTCCAAAGTGCAGAAGCAACCGGCAATTTCGGCAGCGGTTTCGGTTCGATACATTCTACGTCGTTTACAATCAGACGGAAGCGGTTGCCCATGTCTACTACAGTAGCAGTGCATCCTGTACCTACCTTAGAAGTGAAGACAAGACGTGCAGTTTGGCTCTTGCGTACACCGATACCGAGGAAGTGTACTTCCAGGCGAGGTTTCTTAGCAGCAATCATCGGACAAACTTCCAGCATGTGAGCCTGAAGGATAGAACTGTTTTCACCATCAAAGTTCAGTGTGTAGTCTTCCAGGAAGGAACATCCGTTAGGCAATCCCTGGTTCATTACCCATACTGTACGATACAAAGCAGCTGATTTCCAGTCACCTTCTGCACCGAAACCATATCCTTCTGCCATCAGGCGTTGTGAAGCCAATCCCGGAATCTGATCGAAGTAGCTTCCGTCAGTCTGACCCAGGTCATCGAAGTTTGTAGTGAAACCTTTTGCACCTTTAGCTTTCAGGATAGCACGCAGAGCCAATTCAGCTTTAGCGGCATTCCATACTTTCTGGTATGCTTCAGAAGCTTTGTCTTCCAGTTCAGCATCGTGGTCGTATTCATTGAAGTAAGTTTTTACAAGAGCTTCTACCTCTTCGTCTTTTACTTCTTTGTGGTAGCTCATCAGTTCGCTTACCGGACAGTAGTCTACGTGGTAACCCATGCGCTGTTCAGCTTCTACCTTGTCACCGTCAGTAACAGCTACGTTGTTCATCTGGTCGCCGAAACGCAGGATCAGCATATCCTGAGAATCTGCCCATGCAGCACATACGCGCATCCATACAGCAATCTTAGACAAAGTGTTTTCGTCTTTCCAGTAACCAACTACTACTTTGCGGCGTACACGCATACGAGCGCAGATGTGACCAAATTCACGGTCACCGTGAGCAGACTGGTTCAGGTTCATGAAGTCCATGTCCATAGTATCCCAAGGAATTTCCTTGTTGAACTGAGTGTGCAGGTGGAGCAACGGTTTCTTCAACTGCTGCAAGCCGTGAATCCACATTTTAGCAGGAGAGAAAGTATGCATCCAAGTGATTACACCGATACATTTTTCTTCGTTGTTAGCTGCTTTGAACACTGCTTCTACTTCCTTAGAAGAGTTGGCAGTTCCTTTATATACTACTTTTACAGGCAATTTGCCGCTGGCATTCAAACCTGCTACCATTTCGTTGCTGTGTGCGTCTACTGCGATAACTGCATCGCCTCCGTAAAGGAGCTGAGCTCCGGTTACGAACCATACTTCATATTGATCAAATGCGTTCATAGTGATTTTATGTTTTTATTTGGTTGGATATTTGTTTTTATGTTATTTTTTCTGTCCGTAATAAGCGTTCGGACCGTGCTTGCGGCTGAAGTGTTTTTCTACCAGCAGCTGATTCATGGTCAGGTGTGGGTTGACAGCATAAGCAATGCTGGCCATTTTGGCTACCTGTTCCATAACTACGGCATTGTGAACGGCATCGTGTGCATCCTTACCCCATGAGAAAGGACCATGGTTCTTTACGAGTACGCCCGGAGTATGTACTGGATTCATGCCTTCAAAACGTTTTACAATCACATTTCCTGTTTCCATTTCGTAGGCACCTTTCACTTCTTCTTCCGTCATGTCGGCAGTGCAGGGGATGGCTTCGTGGAAATAGTCGGCGTGAGTAGTTCCGATGTTTGGAATATCACAGCCAGCCTGTGCCCATGCAGTAGCATAGGTAGAGTGTGTATGTACCACACCTCCGATTTCAGGAAAAGCCTTGTATAGTACAAGGTGAGTCGGTGTATCGCTTGAAGGACGTAAGTTTCCTTCTACTACGTTTCCTTCCAGGTCGACTACTACCATGTCTTCGGCTTTCATATCATCGTAAGACACTCCACTGGGTTTGATAACTACCAGTCCGCTTTCGCGGTCAATGGCCGATACGTTTCCCCACGTGAAAATAACCAGTCCGTGTTTCACCAAATCAAGGTTGGCATGAAACACTTTTTCTTTCAGTGCTTCTAACATATTTTTAAAGTTTGAATTTTGGATCTTTCTGATAAGCCTTGTCATTAAACTTATAGAGTGAGGCTCCTCTTCTTGATCCTGTTTTATCAATTTTATCTGTTTTTTCTATAAATCCCATTTCTGCAATTCGTTTGCGGAAATTACGTTTATCCATCGGTTCACCATAAATCGCTTCGTACAAGCTCTGGAGCTGTGTCAGAGTGAACAACTCTGGTAAAAGATTGAAGCCAATAGGTGCCCTTGAGGCCTTTTGTTTCATGATGGCACGAGCCTTCTCGACCATTTCATTGTGGTCAAAAATCAGGTTGGGCAATTGGTTGATGTTTACCCAGAATGCATTATGCTGATGCACCAGCTCACGGTCATACTCATTGATATTGATTAAGGCATAATAAGCCAGTGAAATAACCCGTTCGCCCGGATCGCGGTCTACTGCTCCGAATGCGCCAATCTGGTCCATGTATACATTTTCCAGTCCGGTCAGTTCACTTAATACGCGTTTGGCTGCATCATCAGCACTTTCGTTTTCCTGAATGAAGCCTCCCATCAGCGACCATTGTCCCATTGCTGGTTCGAAATTTCTTTTGAGTAGCAATAGATTTAGTTCGCCTTTGTCGAATCCGAAGATAATACAGTCGATTCCGACATAAAATTTGGGATTATGATTATAGTATGTGGTCATGAAGTTCGTGACTTTTGGTTCTTTACAACTTAGTTTCTTGGGTTTCTGTTATTTTTCTACTGTAAACTTGAAGATACAGTGGCTGTGGTAAGTTTGTCCCGGAGTCAGAATAACAGAAGGCCATTGTGGTTTGTTGGGGCTGTCAGGATAGTGCTGTGTTTCCAGACATACAGATGCACGCTGCGGGTAAACGATACCTTTCTTACCCTTCACTGTGCCATCCAGGAAGTTTCCGGTATACACCTGAATACCCGGTTCGTCTGTATACACTTCCAGGCTGATACCGGTAGTCGGGCTGGTCAGTTTGGCTGCCACCTGATTGATGTCACCTTTAGTTTTCAATACCCAGTTATGGTCAAATCCGTTACCGAATTTCACTTGTTCGTTAGAAAAATCTGTCACTCCTTCGCTGATGGCCTTCGGGGTGTTGAAATCGAACGGAGTATCTTTTACTGCCATCATTTCACCTGTTGTCATGAAGGTGCTGTCTACCGGAGTAATACTGTCGGAAGCTACGTAAAGCAGGTGATCTGTAGCCGGTTTAGACGGGTCACCATTTAAGTTGAAATAAGAGTGGTTAGTCATGTTGATGACTGTTGTTTTGTCTGTAGTAGCATCATATTTGATGTCGATAGCATTGTCGGCTGTCAGTGAGTAAGTCACGTTGGCAGTTACGTTTCCAGGGAAGTTATTGTCTCCGTCGGGTGATTTCATTGTCAGCACAATGGTGCTGTCATTAGCCTGGTTGGCTTCGTATACCTGATACTGCCATCCGGTAGGACCACCATGCAAACAGTGGCCGAAGTTATTGGTCGGAAGCTGGATTTCCTGTCCGTCGATAGTGATTTTTCCTTTGTTGATTCGGTTCGCATAACGACCGATAGAAGCTCCGAAATCACTTGGAATATTCTGATAATCTGCGATGCTGTCAAAGCCGAGAACTACGTCTGTCATCTTTCCGTTCTTGTCGGGAACCATGATTGATACGATTCGTCCGCCGAAATTAGTTACACAAACTTCCATACCCTGGCTGTTCTTAAGAGTATAAAGTTTAATAGGTTTGGCATTGTCTGCTGAAACCTCAAAATTAGCAGGGTTCAAGCCTGATAATGTCAGTTCCGGTTGCTGGGTTTGCTTGGAAGCACAACCACTCAATACTGCAAGGATGATACTTGCCCCTAAAAAAGATTTATTCATGCTTTTCATATGAAATTGTTGATGTTTTTATCTATGGTGTAAAAGTAACACTTAAAACGATTGCTTGTTCTTTTTTTCAGATGTTTTTCAACATAGAAAGTGCGTTTTTCAATAGTTTCTATAAAAAAAGAAGAGGATATGCAGCTTTTTTACATATCCTCTTCATTTATAAGCTAGTTTTTATGGATTACCAGAAGTATGCATAGAACAATGCGCAGAGAACAACAACTCCCAATGTAGCGATTACATCCCACATATTCCAGCTTTCGCGAATAGCTTTTTTGTAGTCGCCAGTGAAAGTGATAGCTGCAATTTGTTCAGATGTCGGTTTGGCAGTAAACATGGATACTACGTACATCATGATAACGATGAATACCAGCAACCATACTTCGAAGATAAGCCAGTTAGTCTGCCAGAACCAAGAAGTGTATTCCCAGAACGCTCCGTCCATCACTGCTTTACCTGAGTCGGTAAAGACGTTAGTCAACAGACGCAACATACCAATAAGGAATCCTCCGATAAGTCCCCATTCTCCAGCTTTCGGTGTGATGCGCTTAGAGAAGATACCCAGTGTAAATACGGCTACCATGGCAGGAGCAATCAAAGATTGAATATCTTGAAGATAAGAATACAAGTTACCCATGTTCATCATGATAGGCATCCAAGCCAAACCCAACAATACGACAACGACTGTAGCTACACGTCCTACCATTACGTAGTGACTTTCACTCTTACCTTTTTTCATAGGTTTGTAGAAGTCTTCTGTAAACAAAGTAGCACAGCTGTTAAAGAATGCAGCCAAAGAAGCTACGAGGGCGCAGATGAAACCGATGGTTACGATACCTTTCACACCTGCAGGCAGGATGTTCTTTACCATCATGGCAAAAGCACCATCTGTGTCATGTGTGTTGGTGATATCCATTACGATGTTACTGCCAGTCTTCTGTGAGAGAGCGAATGCCACCATACCCGGAATCAGGAACATGAAAACAGGCAACAGTTTGAAGTAACCGGCTGCGATTGTACCGCGGCGTGCACGTGCCATGACTTTACGGTTGTCTTCTCCTTTAGTCTGTCCGAGCACACGCTGTACGATGTGCTGGTCTGTACACCAGTACCAGAAACCGATGATAGATGCTCCGAGAAATACCACATAACCTGGGAATTGCGGATACATCGGGTCGGCTGGGTCAGTGTGGAACATGTGAGTTGTTCCGAAACCATCGTGTGCAGCGTTACAAACAGCCATCATTTGTGACCATCCTTCTGAGATACTGCCATCACCAAGCATATTCAAGCCCAGGAACAAAACCAGGAACGAACCGATGATAAGAATAGGAGTCTGGATAGCAGAAAGTGTCATTACCCCTTTCATACCGCCGAACACTGTGAAAATGGCTGTGATGAAGATAAGGCCGATTGCTCCCCACCAGAATGGAAGTCCGAGCAGGTATTCAAAGAAGATACCACCGGTAAATGCGGTTACAGATACTTTTGTCAATACGTAAGCAATCAATGTAATGATAGACAACCATGAACCAGTACGTTGTGTGTAGCGGAATTTCAGGAAGTCGGGCATGGTGATAATTTTGCCCATTTTGTTGTTTAATAGCTGATAAAACGGAACGAACAGCCAACCAAGAATCAGGATCATCCATCCTTGCATTTCCCAGTGTGCCATACCTACACCGTCTTTTGCACCTGTACCGGCCAATCCTACAAGATGCTCAGAACCGATGTTTGCTGCGAAGATGGCTGCACCGATAATGTACCAAGGTTCCCCTTTTCCGAAAAGGTAGTCCTGGCTGTCGGCACCTTTCATCTTTTCCTGATCTTTTTTTATTGCACGGTAAACAGCCCATACAATAGCCATGACTCCGACGGCAAGAACCAACCAGTCGAGCCAAATAAATTCAGTTGAATTCCAATTCATAATAGTATTATTTTTATTATTTGTGTATTGATTTCACGGTTATCAAAAACGTGTTTTATGCTGTTTGTTTTTCAAAGTGTATTAGTAACACTAATTCGAGTGCAATATTACGGATAAGTGTAAAATTACACTAATAAAAACCCATGTTTTAGAGCATGTTTCTTTCTTTTTTTTCATCCTCTTTCGTTTTTAACATTTCAGCGGACAACGAATGTAAAAAACTTCTGTAGACTTTTGAGTGTTTTTACGTGTCCGTTCGTATTAGTACATGTGAAAATAAAAAAATAGAAGATATGAAAAGACTGATTCTTTTGCTGTGCCTGTCTGTAGTTATAGGGGCGGTACATGCACAAACCGGGCGGTTAGACTTGAAGCTTCCGCAAGGACATCCCCGCTATCTGACCACACAGGAGGGGAAGAAAGAAACTCAGGAACTGATTTGAAAGGTTCCTTGAGCGAAATCGGCTTCGATAGCGGACAGATAAATGTTCATCTGTCAGTGGGCATTGAAAAAACTGGCCAATTATGGATTCGACGCGGCCACAGGTATCATTGAATGAGTATGGAAGCGAAGTTAATCATAGTATGTCAATTGTATCCGTATAGAATAGGGCTACATATGATGCTGCTTTCATGACGGAAGGATTGAACCGCATTAAGGATATGCTGTATTCCATATTAAGGACTAGCCGACGCTTATTTTCGTGGTACGTCAGAAAGGAGAAGCTTGGAACCGTCTTTTCATTCCGTTGGATGCAGATGGAGTAAACATTCGTACGGATGTGCCGGCCAATGTATTGCTGCGGAAGCAGAATGGAATATGGATGTACATGGCTATGGCTCTTTGCCAGGTAATTGTAGGGAAGAAAAAGTTAACGTATTGACAGTTTTGAAGTAATCTGATAAATACTTTGGAGATAAGCAGGAAACCGCTTGTCGTTTATTATGTTTCCCAAGGCGAAACCGTATGTTTTCAGCAAAGAAACCCTACGTTTTCGCTTCGGGAAACATACGGCTTGCACGGGGGAAACCTAAAATATGTGAGCGAGTATTTCTTTCTATGTACTTACGTTTTGCGTTAAGTACATAGAAAGAATAAAGATGATTTGTTGTTATTTTTTCAGCATCTGGAACAGTTTGTCCAGTTTCGGCGACATGATAATCTCCGTGCGGCGGTTCTTGGCGCGTCCTTCCGCTGTCTCATTGTCGGCCACCGGCATGAATTCTCCACGCCCGCTAGGTTGTATCTGCAATGGATTGACCTTGTATTTTTCAATCAGGATACGTACTACAGAAGTTGCTCGGATTACGCTCAGGTCCCAGTTGTCCTTGAATTGTGCGGTATGAATCGGTTTGTTGTCGGTGTGTCCTTCAATGCATACGTCAATTTCAGTCTGTTTGTTCAGCACTTCGGCCAGTTTACCCAAGGCTTCTTCGCCACGCTTGTCCAGTTTGGCACTTCCAGATTGAAACAACAGTTTGTCGGACATAGCCACATAGACTTTGCCATTCTGTTCGCGTACGGTCAGTTCGTCACTGCTGAAGCCAAGCAAGGCATCCTTTACACTATTGAGCAGATTCTGCACCTGGGCATTTTGCTGGTCGATCATGCTTTGCAGTTCTTGAATGGTCTTTTCGCGTTCATCCAATTCTTTTAGCTTTTCACCGAGCAACGCATTCAGTTTTTCCTGCTCATTCATGTTGCTTGACAGCAGTTGTTGGTAGTGTCGGATAGAGGTTCCTTTTCGGCTTGTATCCTGCTGCAATTTTGCAATCTGTCCACGCATTTTGTCCATTTCGTTATGACATTCACTCAATTGTCCTTGCAGCTTATCGCCTCTGGAAAGAGCTTCTATTCTTCCGTTCTCTGCAAGAAGGAATTTTTTCTTGGTGACACACGAGGTGCTGCTTATCATCAGTACTCCGGTCAGCACTATTACATTTAATCTTTTCATAGTCTTATATTTTTACAGAAAAATGTGGATTTATTTTTTGTGTGAAGGACACCCGTTGCATCCGCTACATCCGCACCCGCATCCGTTTGAATTTCCTTTTCGGCGGGTAAGGGTACGGAAAAGGTGTCTGCCGGCCCAGAGAAGGCAACAGGCTACGATGATATATACGAGAATGTTTTGAATATCCATAATGGTGAAAATTATTAGATGAATAAACTTCCTATCTGATAGACTCCGAATGACACAATCCATGCCAGCACGGTGGTGTAGGTTGCAGCAAAGATGGCCCATTTCCATCCACCGGATTCCTGCTTGATGGCGGCTAAGGTCGCAATGCACGGGAAGTAAATCAATACGAACAACATGTATCCGTAAGCAACGAGTGGTGTGATGGGGATGCGTTCGGAAAGATCGACGGAATCCACATCGTCTTCGTTGGTGTAGAGCACTCCCAAGGTGCTTACCACAAGTTCTTTGGCTCCGATTCCCGACAGAATACCGATACCCATTTTCCAGTCGAATCCCAATGGCTCGATGGCTGGTTCAATGGCTTTCCCTAACTGGCCGATATAGGAATTCTCCTGTTGCTCGGCAGTGGTTTCGTATGCTTCGTGGTTAGGATAGTATCCCAAAAACCAGATGATAATGGAGGCCACCATGATGATTCCACCCATCTTTTTAAGGTACTGTTTTCCTTTCTCCCACGTGTGGCGCAGCACTACTTTGGCGGTCGGCATACGGTAGGGAGGAAGCTCCATCACGAAGGGGCTGTCATCGCCTTTCACCAGGAACTTGGTGAAGATGCGGGCCATGAGTACGGCCAGCAGGATGCCGATGGCATAGATGGACAACAGAATCAGACTGGCTTTGCCGGGGAAGAATGCGCCAATCATGACCAGATAGATGGGAAGGCGGGCACTGCACGACATGAGCGGGTTTACTAACATGGTGACTAGTCGTGCCTTGCGGCTCTCGATGATACGCGACGACATGATGGCAGGTACATTACATCCAAATCCCATGATAAGCGGGATGAACGATTTTCCGTGAAGCCCCATTTTATGCATGATTTTATCCATGATAAAGGCTGCACGTGCCATGTAGCCGGAATCTTCCATAAAGGAAATGAAAAAATAAAGCAGCAGGATGTTGGGCAGGAAGACAATCACGCCTCCTACACCACCAATGATACCGTCGATAATCAAGTCTTTCAGCGGACCCGGATTCAGGAAGGTTTCGGCCCCTTGTGCAATAAGTCCTACGAACCATTCAATGGCTTGTTGCGGGTATTCTCCCAGTACAAAGGTCCCTTCGAACATGATGTACAGGAAGATGAAGAAAATGGGGAAGCCCCAGAAACGGTTGGTCACGATGCTGTCTACCACTCGTGTGAACGCTTCCGTGTCATGATTGTTTTGGGTGAAGGTTTCCTTCAAGGCTCCTGAGATAAATCCATATTTGGCATCGGCAATGCATTGTTCGCTGTCGTCATTGCCCAGCTCACGCAGGCGTGCCGCTTCGTTGTCTCTGATAGCCAGGATTTCTGCTCCGTTGGGCAGGGGAGCGATGACGCGTGTCTCTATATCCTTGTCATTTTCCAGTAACTTGATGGCCAGAAAGCGGGTAGAGTATTTGTGACGGATATTTTCGTTTTTACTGATTTCCTTCTTTACATTGTCGATACTTCGTTCAATTTCCGGTCCGTGGTTGATATGAATGTGGCGGATAAAACCTTTGGCAGTGAATTTGTCTTCTTCACCTGCTCCTTCATACTTATGTCCGGGCACGTAAGCATCGTGCCATTCGCGGAAGTCACGGAGAATTTCGTTTTTGATTTCTTCTTTCTGTCCCATGAAATCAGCTCCCTCATACAAGCCGATAATGACGTGGAACAGGTTGTCAATGCCTTCGCCCGTACGGCTTACCGTCGGTACCATGGGTACTCCTAACAGTTCGCTCAGCTTGTGGTAGTTCAGTTTGTTGCCGCTGTGCTGCAGGGCATCGTACATGTTCAGTGCCACTACCATGCGCACGTTCATGTCAATAAGCTGGGTAGTGAGGTAAAGATTACGTTCCAGGTTGCCTGCATCCACCACGTTGATAATCACATCAGGGGTTTCCTCGATGATGTGTTTACGTACATAGAGTTCTTCCGGACTGTAGGCCGAAAGGGAGTAAGTACCCGGCAAGTCCACCAGGCGGAAATGATAACCTTGAAAATCAAAGAAACCCTCTTTGGCATCTACGGTTACACCGCTGTAGTTGCCCACGTGTTCGTGTCCACCTGAAGCGACGTTGAAAAGTGAGGTTTTTCCGCAGTTCGGGTTTCCTACCAGTGCCACATTGATGGTACGCCGTTTCCCTTGTGCAATATTTTTCATGACCTCATCACTTACGGGGATTCCCTGTGAAATAGGTTCATGGTAAGTGTCTGTGTCGGCTGTATGTCGTGCTTCTTCCTCGCTGACGATTTCAATCATGTCGGCTTCCTGTCGGCGGAGGGATACTTCGTAACCCATTATTTTGTATTTGATGGGGTCTTTGAGCGGTGCATTGAGTACCACTTCCACTGTTTTTCCCTTAATGAATCCCATTTCAATGATGCGACGGCGGAATCCTCCGTGTCCGAGGACTTTGATGATGACGCCTTTTTCGCCCGTTTTCAATTCAGAGAGTTTCATGTTGTATTCACTGTTTTAATTCGATGCAAAGATAGGGCATTACATCTTTTCCTGCAAACTATTTAGAATGTTTTTAAATTACGATACCTATATGGAGCTTTTTCATTTTTTATCTCTAAGTTTGTACTATGTTTATAAGGAAAGTCTGTCAGTTTATAGAAGAAAAGCACTTGTTTCGTTCCGGTGACAAAGTGCTGGTAGCATTAAGCGGTGGGGCCGATTCTGTGGCTTTGTTGCGAGTCCTTTTACGTTTGGGCTATGCATGCGAGGCGGCTCATTGTAACTTTCATCTTCGGGGAGAAGAATCGGTGCGTGATGAGCATTTTGTGCGGACATTAGCTGAAAGGTTAGGAGTGCCTTTGCACGTGATTCATTTTGATACAAACGCATATGCTGCTTCTCATAATGTGTCGGTCGAGATGGCGGCACGTGAATTGCGTTATGATTGGTTCGCAAAATTGCGGCAGGAATGTGGGGCAAAAGTTGTGGCAGTAGCTCACCACCGTGATGACAGTGTGGAAACGTTTCTGCTCAACCTGGTGCGGGGAACAGGCATCAACGGTTTGCAGGGTATCCGTCCGGTGAATGGAGATGTGGTGCGCCCGTTGCTGTGTGTGAGTCGTGCGGAGATTTTGGACTATCTTTCTTCGTTGGGACAGGATTATGTGACAGACAGCACCAATCTGCAGGATGAATTTGTGCGTAACAAGCTTCGTCTGAATGTAATTCCGATGCTGGAAACCATCAATCCGTCAGTGAGTGATACGATTGCGGAAACTGCACGCAGGTTGGCTGATGTGGCGCAAGTGTATCAGGAGGCTATACAGGCGGCTAAGCAACGGGTGATGCCTGATGGGGAAACTATTGATATTCCTGCTTTGTGCAGGGAGCCGGGCGCACAGAATCTGCTTTTTGAACTGCTATATCCGTTGGGGTTCAATGCGGCACAAGTGAATGATGTGTTCCGTGCATTGCATGGAGAATCGGGACGGATGTTTTATAGTCGTGAATGGGTTTTATTAATTGATCGTAACCGGTTGATACGCCGTCCGTCGGGAGAGGTGGAACCTCAGCCTGAGTTATGTCTGGAACGGATGGAAGTAAATCCTCCTTTTTCTGTTCCTCATAATAATAAAGAAGCTTATGTGGATGCAGAGAAAGTACAAGGTGAGCTGACTTTACGCAAATGGCAGTCAGGAGATAAGTTTATTCCGTTTGGGATGAAAGGCTTTAAGTCTGTACGTAATTATTTGCGTGATAGAAAGTTTTCCCGTTTTGAGAAAGAACACCAGTGGGTGGTGTGTGATGGCGACCGTATCGTGTGGCTTGTGAATGAACGAGTGGATAATCGCTTCAGAGTCACGTCAGAGACACGGTTTGTTATAAATCTGAAGCTAAAGCTTGTCTAATTGCATCATCTGTAGATTTTTTGTATTAAAAGATGCAAAAAAAAAGAGGGTAAAGTTATCACATTGAGGGAATTGTATTTACTTTGAATACGTTTAATTTAAATTATAGTCAGAATTATGAACGAATTAATTGCAAAAATCAAAGAATTGAATGCTGCTTTGGTTGCAGATGCTGAATTGCAGGCAGAAAAAGGTAACAAAGCTGCAGGAACTCGTGCCCGTAAGGCATCCTTGGAGTTAGAAAAAGTTTTGAAAGAATTTAGAAAAGTATCTCTGGAAGAGTCAAAAAAATAAATAGTTTCAAGACGGACTCATGTCTGAGGGAGAGAGGTTATAGCTGTTGCAGTTAATATGCACGCTATAATCTCTCTTTTGTTTTTTTATCACACGGCGAGGTGCTTATTAAAGGGGAACTTCGTACATTTGTAAGGACTTGTACGAACGTGTTTATGAAGGTATTTCGGAAGATTGGACTGGTATGTGTGATGTGTGCTGTGTGCGGCATGCTGTGGATTTCGTGCAAACGTCCGGTACATCAGAGGGTGTACGCACAGGTCGATTCATTGAACCGCGTGGCGTATGAGGCACGTTATAAGGACCTTTCTTTATCTTCTAAAGCTGCCACAGAAGCCTGGAAGTTATCCGAAGGGTATGCGTCTGGCAGGGCAGAGGCATTGAACAATATGGGTTTTTGTGCATTCATGCGGATGGATTTCGAGCATGCAGCTCGTTTATTTCAAAAGGCTTCGGAAACCAGTAATAATGAAATTGAGCGGCTGGTGGCCGATGTCGGGATGATGAAAATCTGTCAGCGTACCTCCATGAATAAGGAATTCTATGACTATCATAACAGTGCATTGCAACGCATCCGGCGTCTTAATGAAGATCGTTCTTCGATTGAAAAGAACGGGCTGGAAGGACGGTTGAATTATGCGCTTTCGGAGTTTTATATCGTATCGGGAATTTATTATTATTATTTGCAACAGGACAAGGAGTCTATGCAGGCTATCAATGCTGTGCCGGAAGATGCTTTGAAAAACGACACCGCCCAATGGTTGTATTATGCGTATATGCGTGGGTCGGGTGGTATGTACGAGGCACCTACACGTGAAGAAGTGACTATCGGAGAATTTGGGTATCTGGTGCAGTGTCTGCAGGTGGCTCAGCTCAGGGGGTATACTTATTTTGAGGCCAATGCGCTTCAGGCTATGGCTGAACTGTTGGTGCTCCGTAGTAATCGTTTGTTGCTGAGTGAGAAAAGGGCGGGAATGCTCCGTCTGGTCAATCCAGACAACTTGCCGGTGGACAGTCTGCCGCTGGTCTTTGCCAGAGATGCGTTGAGTTTATTCAAACGCTATGGTGACTGGTATCAGATTTCGGGTACTTATCGTACTATTGCGACGTTCTATAATTATACAGGACAGCCCGAAAAGGCATTGATTAATTTGAAGAGAGCCTTGAATTATGTCAATCTGCATCACGAGAAATATTATCATTGCAAGGATTCGCTCGACCGTTTGCAGGCTTATCTACCGGGAGACGGCACTTCCATCGAATTGAAATGGATTAATGACGAGGGTATCAATACGGTGCCCGAATGGATAGCTCGGTTGCGGGAACAGCTAAGCCGTACGTATTCAGCCATGGGATGCAAGGCGGAATCGGATTATAACCGTAATGTGTATTTGGATATTTTGGACTACACCCGCCAGGATAAGGAGTTGGAAAGTCGTTTCTTGGCGTTGGAAAAGGAAACCGGACAGCTGAATGTGTTGCTGTGGCTTGTGGCAGCGGGTTTCCTGGTGTTAGTCATATTATTTATCTGGCTGAACCGTTCCTGGAGGGTGAAGAATACGATGTATCTCACGGAACTCAAGCGAATTTTAGGGCTTTGTCAGCAGATTACGGGAGCGGTACCTGTTTCGGCAACCAGCCGGGAAGAGGTGGCCGATGCCGTAGTAAAGGTGATGAAACCGGAACTATCGGAATTATTTGATGTGCGTGACGTACGCATCACATTCTGTGATGAGGAAGAGACGGAGGAAGAAAATGAAGAATTGCATGAGGGTACCCCGTTGGTGTACGACCTTCAATTACCCGACAGGGAGGTGATTGTGGGAAAACTGTGGATGTGGTTTGCAGTTCCTGTGCGGAAGGAGGAGCAGACACTTATCCGATTGTTATTACCTTACCTGGCCTGGACTTTGGAGCATGGCATGAACCTGGTTTCACTAGGTGAGGAACAGCAAAGACTGGAAAAAGAACAGTACGTCCATGAACTTCACCTGATGGAGAACAAACGTCAGAATGAAGTGAAAAAGGCGTGCTTGTCGATTGTGACGGGAATCGTACCTTATATTGACCGTATGGTAAACGAGGTGCGGAAGCTCCGTACACTTCCGGCTGCAAATGCAGAAGCTATACAGCAGGGAAAGTTAGGCTATATTGATGAACTGGTGACAAAAATAAATGAATACAATGACATCCTGGCTTTATGGATTAAGATGCGGCAGGGTACGCTGAGTCTGAACATTGAAAACTTTGAGTTGCAGGAGTTGTTTGCGATGATTGCCAAGGGACGTCGTTCTTTTGAATTGAAAAAACAGACACTGACCGTAGGAGAAACGACGGCTTGTGTAAAAGCAGACAAGGCATTGACACTCTTCATGATGAATACGTTGGTAGAAAATGCCCGTAAATATACCCAGGAGGGTGGAAAAGTGAGTCTTTCCGCAGAAGAAACACCCGACTATGTGGAGATTGCAGTGGAAGATAACGGACCGGGTCTTTCGGAAAAGGACCGTTTGCGCATCTTGGGAGAAAAAGTGTATGATTCAGGAGTTATCGGTATGGATACAGCCACGGATACGGCAGAGTTGCAACGACAGAAAGGTCATGGTTTCGGGCTGATGAATTGCAAGGGCATTATTGAAAAGTATCGGAAAACGAACAGTTTGTTTGCAGTCTGTCGGTTCGACATACAAAGTACGCCAGGAAAAGGCAGTCGTTTCTCTTTCCGTTTACCCAAAGGAGCACGGCGAATGGTCGGACTTTTGTGGATAGGCTTGTGTCTGCTGTTAGGGGTAGCTTGTTCTTCCCAACCGGAGTCTGCTTCGCATATGGTCAGCAATGAAAAGATTGCTCCGTATGACAGCTTGCTGGCTATTGCCAATGACTATGCCAACTGGGTGTATGAGTGCAATGTGAACGGAGAATATTCCACAGCGTTGATGTTAGCCGACAGCGTATTGTATTATATGAACGCCCACTATCTTCGTTATTCGGGAAAAAACGGTCCCTTACTTCGCCTGGAGAGTGAAGGAGAGGGGGCTGAGTTGACTTGGCTGGCCCAGTCGTTCGATACGGATTATTTTATTTTGCTGGATGTGCGTAATGAAGCGGCTGTGGCTTCGTTAGCTGTAAAAGATTTCCGGAAATACCGCTATAATAATGCGGCATATGCAGCTCTCTATAAACGCTTGAGTAAAGATAACTCTTTGGAGGAATATTGCTTGCAGATGCAGCGCTCGGCCAGCAACAAGCGTATTGCCTTGTCTTTGTTTGTGCTGCTGGTTTGCGGATGCTTGGTGGCCTATTATGCGCTTTATCTTCGCCATCGTTTGCATTATCGTTACAACATGGAGCAAGTGTTTGTGGTGAACCGTACCATCTTTTCGGCTGCCTCTTGTACGGAAGGACTCGGTGATGAGGTGTTGGACCGGATTGTAAGGAGTATGTTTAATGAGTTGAATGAGATGCTGCTGCTGGAGAATCTGGCATTGGCTGTGTATGACGAGGAAACCACTCACCTGAAAACGGCTTGCTTTATCACGGAGGAGAATGAAGAAGAATTGCATGAACGTCTCCAGCGGTGTTATGATTCTGGACAGATGCAGTGGAGCGGCGTCATGAAATGGAGTTTCTTGCCTTTGTGGGTAGAAACAGGAGGCGACAAACATTGCGTGGGAGTCTTGGCTTTGAAGCTGGCACGTGCCTACAGTCGGGAAGAAGACCGTTTGCTAGTTGAAATGGTATGTAACTATCTGGCGGTTATTTTGTATAATGCCATTGTGCAGGTGAACCGGAAGTTTCATGACATTGAACTGGCTCAGGATGAGGCCCGTCGTTCACTCTTTGAGGAGAATCAATTGCATGTGCAGAATATGGTACTCGATAATTGCCTTTCTACCATCAAGCATGAAACGATTTATTATCCAAGCCGAATCAAGCAGGTGGCCGATAAATTAAACGGTGAAGTTACGGCCGCACAGCGGACGGAGTTGTTGGAGAATATGTCGGAACTGGTGGGGTATTACAAAGATATTTTTACGCTCCTTAGTTCGTGTGCTTCACGGCAGTTGGAGGAGGTTACTTTCCGTCGTACGGAAGTGGGAGTAGCCGAACTGGCAGGGGGCGCGGAGAAATATTTGCGCAAGGTGATGCGCAAGCGTAACTTTACACTGGAATGGCAGATGGATGTACCTCCGTTGTGGGTGACGGGCGATCGGGTTTTATTGCTTTTTCTGCTCGAAAATCTGATTGATGAGGCGGTGCGTTATGAGACTTCCGGAACCTTACGCTTGGAAGCAAAAGTAGAAGACGGTTTTGTACGCATGGATTTCATTGATATGCGACGGACTTATTCGCAGGAAGAACTGAATGCCTTGTTTTATCCCGATAGAGAGCGGATGTGCCCTTCAGGTGACGGGCAACGGCTGACGGGCACAGAGTACTTGGTGTGTAAGCAGGTTATTCGCGACCACGACGAGTATGGAGGGCGAAGAGGTTGCCGCATCAATGCCAGTCCGTGGCAGGGAGAAGGAGGAAAGGGATTCAGTGTGTGGTTCACCTTGCCGCTCAGACAGAAGAAATAACGAAATAGAATGAACATAAAATCAAGACAAAATGGAGAAGTTTAAGGTTGTCATAGTAGAAGATGTCAAATTGGAATTAAAGGGAACGGAAGAAATTTTCCGTCACGAAATACCGAATGCGGAGGTCATAGGTACGGCCATGACCGAGGAAGAGTTCTGGAAACTGATGGAGACATGTACGCCCGATATGGTGCTGCTTGACTTAGGGTTGGGAGGTTCTACCACCATTGGAGTGGAGATTTGTGCCCGTCTTCATCGGGAACGTCCGGAATTGAAGGTGCTTATCTTTACCGGAGAGATTTTGAATGAAAAACTCTGGGTAGATGCGCTTCGAGCCGGAGCCGTAGGCATCATTTTGAAAACTGGTGAACTGTTGACTGCAACCGATGTGCAGGCCGTTATGGATGGAAAGAAGATGGTGTTCAACGAACCGATTCTGGAAAAAATTGTGGCCCGTTTCATACAGACAGTCGAAGTGGAACAGCGTCGTCAGGAAGCAATTATCGATTATGACATTGACGAGTATGACGAACGTTTGCTTCGTCACCTGGCATTGGGCTATACCAAAGAAATGATAACCAACCTTAAAGGTATGCCCTTCGGTGTAAAATCGATTGAGAAAAGGCAGAATGAACTTGTGAACCGGTTGTTCCGCTCCGATGAACGGACAGGGGTCAATGCCTGTCGCCTGGTAACCCGTGCGTTTGAATTGCGCATACTCGATATCGACAATCTGGAACCCGATGATGAATAAATTCAGTCTGCATCCGGCCACCTGCTTCCTGCTGTTGTTTCTGCTGGCTGCCTTGTTGTCATGGACTGGCAGTATTTATGAGTGGGAAGGTGTACGCAGTCTTTTGAGTGACGAAGGGCTGCGGTGGCTTTTGCGTACGCTTTTGGATGACTATATTCTTTCTCCTGTATTTCAAGCTGTGGTGTGTCTTTTCTTTGGGGGAGGTTTGTTCCTTCATTCTGGGCTGGGCAATGCCTGTCACAGGATGGTGTCGGGTACCCGAAAATTCTCCCGAAAAGAGAAACGAGGAATGGGGCTGGCTGCTGTCACTTTTTTAGTGTATGTCGGGTTATGTGTGTTGCTGGCTTTTGGCCCTTGGAATACGGTGCGCAGTGCCATTGGTACATTGTCAGATTCTCCGTTGGCCGATGGATTCTGGGGCGTGTGTTCATTAGGAGTAGCTCTGCCTTCCATAGTGTATGGCTTTGCTTCAGATTCTTATTTGGACGATTCGGATGTAGTAGAAGGAATGGCCTATCTTTACAAGTGCCGGGCTGCGTATTTTGTCGTACTTCTTTTCATCACGCTTTTTTTCTCTTCACTGGAGTTTAGCGGGCTGACAGATTATGCCGGATTGCCGGACGAAGTGTGTCGCGGAGCTTATCTGCTTTGCTGTGTATTTTTTCTTTTGTGAAAAATAGGGCTGTTTCCCTTGAAACGATTATCTTTGCTCCCGTTATTTTCAACAAAAATCGGAATAAACGTATAAGATGAAAAAAATTGTAGTATTTGCAGCAGCCGGACTGATGTCTTTGGCTGCTTGTCAGGAAAAAGCTGGCTATATCATTAAGGGTACAGCCGAAGGTGTGGCCGATGGCGATACCGTATTCTTGCAGAAACAGACAGAAGAAGGTTTTGAAGCACTTGATTCTGTAGTCGTAAAAAACGGTAGTTTTGAATTTAAGGGAACTCCCGACTCGGTGGCTGTTTCTCGTTTCGTAACTTACATGAAGGGAGATGCCCGTATGGCTGCCATGGTGTTTGTGGAAGAAGGAAACATTCAGGTGAATCTGAGTCCGATGGAAAGCCGTATTTCTGGAACACCGAATAACGATACTTATCAGAAATTCATGGATGAATATCAGAAGATTGGTAAGGAAATGAACGACATGTATCAGAAGATTAAGGGTGATACTTTGTTGACTGAGGTACAGCGTGATTCACTGATGGAAGTACTCGACAAGAAAGAAACAGAAGGTATGGACCGTATTTATCAGCTCGTGTCTGAAAATATTGCAAGTGCTGCAGGCGTACGCTTGCTGACCATGTTCGGTTCTTCTTTCGAAGTAGAAAAAGTACAGCCTTTGCTGGAAAAGGTTCCAGCTGCTTTTGCTGAAAATGAAGAGGTAAAGGCTTTGAAGGAACATGTAGAGACAGTGGCTAAGACTGCTGTAGGAAAGAAATTTATCGATTTTACGCTGAATACTCCGGAAGGCAAACCGGTGAAATTGTCTGACTTCATCGCTGCCAATAACTATACACTGATTGATTTCTGGGCTAGCTGGTGCGGACCTTGCCGTATGGAAATGCCGAATGTGGTAGCTGCTTATGCGAAGTATAAGGCAAAAGGTTTCGGCATTGTAGGTGTATCTTTGGATAACGATGTAGAAAGCTGGAAGAAAGCAATCAAAGATTTGAACATCACTTGGCCGCAGATGTCTGACCTGAAAGGCTGGCAGTGTGAAGGTGCAGCTTTGTATGGCGTGCGTGCTATTCCGGCTACTTTGCTGGTTTCAAAAGACGGTACAATCGTAGCTCGCGACTTGCGTGGTGAAGATCTGGAAGCGAAACTTGCAGAACTGATGAAGTAATCGGATTCTTTAAAGTAAGAACTTATATATAAAGGAAACGCGGACCTTTCGATAGAGAGGCCCGCGTTTTTTGTAGGTATGTGAAAGATGTTTTTTATACTTCCATCATTTTCTTCAATTTACCTGAGAGCAGGAAAAGAATGACGGCAGCCGCTCCGCTCATGAATACGAAAAGCATAAAGAAGTCGAACAGATTCTCAATGGGATATCCCATGAAACTTTTGCTTACTCCATGTTCCGGATAGTAACCGCTCAGCAGACCGGCAAACTTGTTGGCAGCCGAGGTACTCAGGTACCATACGCCCATCAGCAGTGAAGAAAAACGGGCAGGCGACAGTTTGTACACCAATGAAAGTCCGATAGGTGCCAGACAGAGTTCGCCCATGGTGTGAATCAGGTAAAGACCGGTGAGCCATATCATGCTGACCTTTACACCCGGTTCAATGTCTTTCACTCCGAAGGCAATAAACAGATAACCTAACGCTAACAGTCCCAGTCCGATGGCTTGCTTGCGGGGAGAACTTGGTTCAATGCCTCTTTTACCCAGGAATGACCATACTGCCGCAAAGATAGGAGCCAGTGTCACAATCATGATAGGGTTGAACGATTGGAAGTAGGCAGCAGGCATTTCCCATCCTCCGATGTGGCGGTCGGTCTGTTCGTCGGCAAAGAAGGTGAGTGAAGCGCCGGCTTGTTCGTAGGCAGCCCAGAAGAAGATAACGAAAAATGCAATGATGTAAATCACTCCGATGCGTAGTTTTTCATGTCGGCTTAGCGAGTGGTCAGTGATGATAATCACCGGCATGACGATGGTAGTGGCGTAAATCAGTGAACCAATCCAGTCGGCTCCGGCAAACAGGTGCGCGCTGTCTGCACTCCAGTTGATAGAGAAGAGCAGGGTAAGCAGAAGCGTGCTTCCGATCATCAGAAGGGTGCGCGAAGTGGATTTCTGCGAAGTTGTTGCTGATTTCTGTGCAGTTGACGCGCTTCTTTGTGGGGCAACACCTACCGGATTGCCGTCAGGGTCGCAGATGTATTTGTTCTTGAAAATCTGAAAAACAGTTGCTCCCAGTATCATGCCGATGCAGGCAGCTAAGAATCCCCATTTGAAGTCCTCCGGATGCCCGGTATTTCCTACAAGTCCGCATATCAGTGGGGCGAGGGTAGAACCTACGTTTACCCCCATATAGAAGATGGTGAAAGCTGAGTCCTTCCGGTTATCATCGGGCGTATAGAGCCGTCCTACCATGGTGGAGATATTGGGCTTGAAAAAGCCATTTCCTAAAATCAGTAATCCCAGTCCGCAGAACATCAGGTATTTAGCCAATGCTATCTCCTGAAAATAGCAGGCACTGAGGAACAGCAGGAACTGACCGAGTGCCATAGTCAGTGCGCCTACCACGATAGACCGTCGGTTACCCCAGTAGCGGTCGGCAATGTATCCGCCGATGAGTGGGGTAAGATATACCAGTCCCGTGTAACTGCCATACACTTGTGAAGCCATTTCTTTGTCGAAAAGCAACGCCTGTACCATGTAAAGCATGAACAGTGCGCGCATGCCATAGTAACTGAACCGTTCCCACATTTCAGTTACGAAGAGTAAATAAAGTCCTTTTGGATGCCCTTTTGTTTGATTCATTCTTTTTTTATTGATAAAATGTTAGTAAATCGGTACTTTTTGCAAAAATAGAAAATCATTCTTTTTCTTGCAAATGAAAAAGCCATCTCAGGGTGTGAGATGGCTTTCAAGTATAATGTAAGGGTGTAAGATTTATCAATGAATAGTAACTTGGTCCAGTTGCTGGTAAGTGGCTGTGATGCGTTCCATGAATTCTGTAGTAGGAGCTACTGCCATAAGTTGCAGCACCAGGTCGTTTACATCAGCTTTGCTGTCAAGCTTGAGTGCGTGTGTCAGGTCATCAAGAGACTCTTCATAACGTTCTGTTTCAAAGTAGAGTTGTGCGCGCGATTTATAGTTTTCTACATCCTCCGGATTCAGACGAATCGCCTCATTCAGGTCAGCTTCGGCACGTTCCCACATTTTCAGGTTAGTAAGCAGCACCCCTCTGGAATAGTGTGCAAACGAACGATATTCTGTATCGGCCTTTGGAATAAGTTCCAGGCTGGAGTTCAAAGCTTGCAATGCCAGTTTGGTATCATTGCAGAAATTGCAGATTAGTGCCATGTAGCAATGTGCGTATCCATTGTCTGGATGCTCATTGATTTCTGCATTTAAATAAGTATAGGCTGCTTCAGGATTTCCTTCATTGAGTGCTTCCACTCCTTTTACGTAGTTTTCGCTTTCAGGGCGTTGAATATTTTCTCCATACATTTGTATAGTAGAAATAAAACAGCAAATCAGAATTGCTGAGAGTGTTTTCATGGTGGCTTTCATAGAGTCTAGTTTTTATTAACGGGGGCAAATCTATAAACTTTTTATTACTCTGCAAAGATTTTACAGAAATTATTACAATTAAATGAAGGTAATCCGTAAAAACTTCCCTATCTTTGCAGCAAATAAAAATAAGAATATTTTAAAAGGTATTTTGAGTAAGTGCAAATTCTAATTAAATGATACAGTAAACCTAATTTATTTTGTAACCATGAAATCTCTTAATGAAATTATTACACAATTTCCGGAAGTTGGAGAGGTCGGAGAAATAATTCCTTTGACAGCCGGATTGATTAATCAGACTTATAAAGTTCAGACAGTAGACCCGCAGGCTTGCGATTATATATTGCAGTGTGTCAATCATCAGGTATTTAAGGATGTAGCACTTCTTCAGCATAATATTGAGTGTGTGACCCGTCATATTCGTGAGAAACTGGAGAAAGCTCATGAAACGGATATAGACCGCAAAGTGCTTCGCTTTGTACCGACAGTCGAAGGAAAGACATATTATTTTGATGGAGAACGTTACTGGCGTGTGTGCGTGTTCATTCCGGAATCACAGACTCTGGAAGCGGTAACTCCCGAATCGTCTTATCTGGTAGGTGTGAAGTTTGGTGAGTTTGAGGCCATGCTGGCTGACCTTCCTGAAAAGCTGGGTGAAACTATCCCTGATTTTCATAACATGGAATTCCGTATGCAGCAGTTGCGTGAGGCTGTAGCACAGAATGCAGCAGGACGCATGGAGAAAGTGCAGTCACTTGTGGATGAAATTGAAAAAGATGCGGAAGAAATGTGTGCGGCTGAGCGTTTGTATCGGGAAGGAAAACTGCCGAAACGTATCTGCCATTGTGATACGAAGGTGTCTAACATGTTGTTTGATAAAGACGGAAAGGTGCTGTGTGTAATCGATTTGGATACTACTATGCCAAGTTTCGTATTCTCTGATTTCGGTGATTTCCTTCGTTCTGCCGGAAATACGGCTCCTGAAGATGAGCCTGATTTGAATAAGATTCATTTCAACATGGATATTTTCCGTGCCTTTGCCAAAGGATACATCGAATCGGCCAAGAGCTTCCTTACTCCGCTGGAAATAGAGATGCTGCCATATGCTGTGATGTTGTTCCCTTATATGCAGGCTGTACGTTTCCTGGCCGACTATATCAACGGGGATACTTATTATCAGATAAAATATGCTGAACACAATTATGTACGTACGCTGGCACAGTATAAGCTGTATCAGGAGGCCCGTCGTGCAGTTCCTGAAATGAAGGAGTATATTTCTTCGCTGCTGTAAGCAGATTTTAAAAGGATATGAGAATAGGGATTGTCTTTATGTAAAACAAGGCGGTTCCTATTCTTTTTTTATAGATACCAAATCGTTTCAATTGTGTATATAAGTATTTTAAGCTGATTAAAATTGTGAAGGTATAATAAAAATAGTATTTTTACCGTTTAATAGTTTAATCTTTTGTGTTCAAAGAATAACAAGTAACGCTATGAAATAGGATGGAAAAACGTAGGAAAAGAAGAAGTGCAGAAGATGTGGAAAAATCGATTTGGGAGGCAGCCACTATTTTAATACAAAAAGATGGATTCAGTTGTTTGACCGCTACGGGTATAATGCAGGAAGCTGAAATAGAGCCTGTACAGTTTTATAGGAGATACAAGGATCTTGAGGCATTTATTGATGAGTATGTTAAGAAATTTGATTATTGGTTTAGTGATGTGATTAAAGTTGCTGATCTAGGTAAGAATGGCCAGGAATATTATGAGAACATTCTATGTAATCTTTTCAATTCTTTGTGGGATAATAAAATCATGCAAGAGTTGTTAAGATGGGAAATAGCAACGGATAATGAAATAAGTCACCGTACAGCCCAGTTAAGAGAATTGCATACTCTTCCTTTGTGTAAGAAATTTGCAAATCTGTTCTCGGATTCAGATATAGACATTGTAGCTATCTCGGCATTGATAGTTGGAGGGGTTTACTATATGACACTTCATGACAGGCTATCAGAGTTTAGTGGAATTAATCTTAGTAAAGAGCCGGATAAAGAAAGGATTCTAAAGGCTATTAAACATCTTTCCAGTTTATTGTTTCATGATCACTCCAAGTCTTCCGTTGTAAGAATTGCAATTGCGATGAAAAGGGACTCTGTTTCATCTGAAAAAATTTCCGAATATACAGGGCTTCCTCTACAAATTGTTGAGGAACTTTGAAAAATTCAGGCGGAAAATAATTACTTTAAAGAGAGTCTTGGATGGTAAAAAGTGCCTTTGGGGAAGAGGCGTTTTGGATGTGATACTTTTGTTTTATAGTCTATGTAGGGTTGGAATAATCTCTAAATAGAAATAAATTGTGCTATGACTTCTCCTTAATATACTGATTATTAGTTGTATATTGATTTGCGATTGTCTTGCGGAATTTTAATTTGGCGAAATCTTCTTTATATTATATTTGAAATATCGGACTTAAATGATGGCTTAAGTGTAAATTCTCGAAAATTACGTAAAGGAGAACTATTACGATATAGAAATACAATATTGATTGTATATATTTGTGCCGTTTTCTTTTTCTTCGCAGGAAGAAGAGGCATGAAAGTAAGTTTAAAATTCTAAATTAGAAAATTATGAAGAAAAAAGTCGTAATGGTTTGTATGCTGATGACAAGCATCTGTAGTTTGTATGCTCAAAATGTGACATTGGCTCCTGAAATGGGTATTTCTGCTGTACAGAGATACGGATGGGGACAAGAGTGGAGACCTTCTGCAAAAATTGGTGTTTCTGTAGATTTTAATTTGACCAATCATTTTGGTATAGAATCGGGATTGTTCTATACATTTAGAGGTTATTCTATTTCCAATGGAGGGACTTATAGCAATGAAAAGTTTACATGGACGGAAAATGTGTCACAGACAAGACATTTTTTACAAATTCCAGTGCTGGCTCAATTTAGATGGACTTTGAATAAGAATACGAAAATGTTTTTTGGTGTAGGACCTTATGTTGCTTTCTGCTTGAAAAACCGGTTTGATAGTAATCCTTATTATATGAATGGAGCTTATCCAGGGAAATATGAACAGTATTACGATGGTTTTATGTATGGAGAGGATGCAATGGGTAATTCCAATCTTTTTCTTTATGAAGAGGCTCGAAACTTTGATTGGGGAGTATCTTCAAATATAGGCATAGAAACTAATCATTGGTATGCGAAGCTACAATATGATCTTTCGCTGGGTAAGGAAGGTAAAAATGACGTAATTGGGGCCAACTATCACACTCTAACTCTTTCTGTGGGATATAAATTGGGTTTATGATTTTTCAACCTCTTTTGAACTTAGGTAAAAACGAGCCTACGTCTCATTCAAAACGCAAGTGCGCTTTAGATAAAACGTCAAAGCGTTTTGGTTGAAACGTACTTGTGTTTAAAGTAAAACGTCCTTGCGTTTGGTAACGAAACGCAAGGACGTTTTTTTTGATTCATTTCAGTCAATATTTCCTACGGTAAACTTCTCAGGGTATTTTCCTTTGAAGTCTTTGAAATATAACTTGATTTCCTTCATGTCTTTTTCAATATCGCCTGTGGGCAAGAGGTATTTTTCTGCTGTGATGCACTTTTTCTCATAATCTATTCCAATCAGTATAATTGGAATTTTTGCTCCCAGGGCAATGTAATAGAATCCCTTTTTCCAGTCGGGATTGGCCGAACGTGTTCCTTCCGGTGTAATGGCCAGATGGAATGTGTCACTTTTTTCAATGCGTTGCACCAGTTGGTCTACCATGGAAGTACGCTTGTCACGGTACACGGGGATACCTCCCATTTTTCGGAATATGATTCCCAATGGGAAGAAGAACCATTCCTTTTTCATCAGGAAACCCGATTCACGCCCTATGGCTGTGATAAACAATTTTCCGATGAACAAGTCCCAGTTGGTAGTATGCGGAGCCGCACAGATGATGCACTTCTTAAAATCGGGTACACTTACTTCTGCTTTCCAGCCTAGCAGCTTGTGGTAGATAAACCGGCAGATAGCTTGTTTCATGTGCTGTTATTTCGACAGTTCTTCCAGTTTCTTGAACACGTTGTCTACTTCAGCATTGAAGTCAGCTCTCAGTTTCTTGTAGAACAGTTTTACGCTGCCCGGTTCTGTGTGGCTAATGCGGCTGATAATGTCATTGCGCAGGTTGATAATCTGCAGGAATACTTCGCTGTAACCTTCCCGTTTCTCTGCATTTGCGTTTGCCGATTCTACCAGGCAGAGTCCTGCTGCCAGTTCTGTAATATAATTGACTGTTTTTTTCAATGATCTTCTACTAGCCATAATTCTAAAGTTTTTAGTTAATAAAAAATGATTATGGTGTAAAGATACGATTTCTTTTGGAATATCCATGAAACAGTACCTGATTCTTGTAGATAAAAACATTCCGTACTAATCCGGTGACCTATGTTGAGTGAAGAATTTGTCACCGGAACGTACGGAATGAAATTAGTAAAAGAGAGATCTATAGGCTGTCTTTATAAAAAGACAAAGTGTTAGTTTGCAAATAGCATGTTGAATTCTTTTTTCAGCAGATGTTTCTTGGGTGTTACGGCCGAGCTTCTTCCCGGTTCGATACCTTCATTAATGGTGAATTCCATTATTTTGGTAGCTCCTGTCAGTTCATCGTCGATGCTGTTGTCTGGAGTGCCTACAGGAAAGACACCGGATGTCGGATTGTTTCCTGATTTAGGAGTAACCGCTACACCTTTGTAGGTGACTCTGACAGTGTAGTTTGTGGCAATAGAGGGATCACAGTTTGCAAACATATTTACCCATACCTGATAAGTTCCTTTTTGCATGCAATCTGTTTTGAAGAAAATGTTTTCACTATTTTTCCCATCGATATCGCAGGCCGCATTGGAGTCGATGTCCAATCCGATTTTTCCCCATTCAATATCTGGCTCATTTTCATAATCATCACTTTCCAGCCAGTCATTGATAATCTGATATTCTTCTGAATAATATGGGAAAGGCTGTCCGTAATAAATGACATTTCCGTTGGGTTCTACTACATATAAATCCACGTCTTTTTCATTGCTGAAACGTAAGTTGACTTGTAAATCACCTGTACCAGCCTCTATGTAATCGGTTTCGCTTGTAAATTGAGAGGAAACTTCACCTTGTTTGTTGACAGTAGTGAATACAAGTGTGAAGCTGCTGCTCAGATTCTGGCTTAATAATACAAGTACGGTATAAGTATAGATTTCATTATCCGTAGTGGCACGCCCTTGTGCATTTGCTGGTGCATCTAACTTCACTTTAAGGTATCCGGATTCTCCTTCTACACCGATATTCACATAGTCTAATTCTTCGTAAGAGTTTAATGTAAGATAGGATGTTCCTCCGGGAAGGGCTGCTTTATCGAAGGTTGCAGTTTGAAGCATGGGGGTATCTCCTACGGGCATACTTCCTTCAGTGTATTCACTGTTGTCTACATCAATAAACTGGTCTTGCAATGCGCTTTTTCCTGGTCCGTCATCATTTCCACAGGCATACATAGCCACGGCACAAAATACAATACTGAATAGTTTGACAAGTTGTTTCATAGTGTTCTCGTTTTATACGCCTATTCCCCTGATGCGAGTGATATAAATATGCGGACGCAGGGAATATTCCTTGTAGAAAGGAATGTGTCCGCTTCCTGATTTCTTATTTCCTGCTGTAAACGTTTTTGTCGTCTTTCATTTTTTCAAAAGTAATTGTATTTTTGTTTCAAAACAAATGTAAATATCTTTGTTTTATTTGCAATTGTTTGGTTTTTTGGATTATTTATGCGAATTTGTGGATTATGTGAGCAAAAAAACAACATTTTTTTAGCTGAATATTTTTTACCTTTGCAGCATGGAATAAAGATATTATGAAACGAATATTGATTTATACAGGTGCAGGCTTGCTGCTGTTGTTGCTGTTACTGGCTGGCGGACTATGGATTTTCCGTAACCGTATCTTGAACCGGATGGCAGAAAGAAAGATTGCTCAAGTGGAGGAGCGGTACGGATTGGAAGTGCATTACGATGAGTTGCGCTTTGAGGGAACCGGTCGTCTTTTCTTGAACGGGCTGTCAGTGGTTCCCGAGGAGAGAGATACATTATTGACGCTTCGGTCGGCTACGTTTAACTTGGGGGTCTGGCAATTGTTGAAAGGAAATGTGGAGGTGATGGATGTGGTGTTGGATGGATTGACCGTGGATTTTGTCAAAGAGAACCAGCAGGCCAATTATGATTTCTTGTTCCGAAGCAGTGCGAATGGAGAAAAAGAAACGGAATGGGCCCCCGAAAAGTCGGGATATGACAAGCGTGTGCAGACCTTGCTGAATGGAGTGTTCCGTTTGTTGCCTTCTGAGGGACGTCTCACCCGCCTGCATGTACGCGAACGGAAGGACAGCGATTCCGTCAGTTTGTATGTGCCGGAGTTCAATATTGAGAATCACCAGTTCCGCAGTCGGCTTACTTTTGTGGAAGAAGGATATACGCAGCATTGGGAAACGGAAGGAGAAATCAATGCTGGTGAGCGCCGTGTGTCGGTCAGCATTCAGGCACCAGAACTGACTGTGCCTTACATTCGTCGCCGTTTGGGGGCGGAAGTGGCGTTCGACCGGTTGTGGTTAAGTTTCACGCAGCAGAAAGGAGATGAAAAAGTAATCTTACTTGGTCAGACAGAAGTAGACGGATTGAAAGTATTCCATCGTCGCTTGTCGCCGGAGCGTATTAATTTGGATCATGGTAAACTTGATTTTCGGTTGAACGTGGAACCGCATGCTCTGGAATTGGACAGTTGTAGTACGATACGTTTCAATGATTTGCAGTTTCATCCTTATCTGCGGGTAGAACCGCCCAGCCATCTCATGGCTTCCATACATCAACCCTTGTTTCCGGCTAAGGAGCTTTTCAACTCCCTTCCGCATGGACTTTTTGAGAACTTGGAAGGGATTCGGGTGGAAGGAGAACTGGCATACGATTTCGAACTGGATGCCGATTTGGCCTGTCCTGACAGCCTGAAGTTTTATTCCGACTTGCATCCACATCATTTCCGGATATTAGGTTACGGAACAACCGATCTCAGCAAGATGTCAGAAGAGTTTGAGTATACGGCCTATGAGGATGAGATGCCCGTACGCACTTTTCCGGTGGGGCCGTCGTGGAATCATTTTCTTCCTTTGGACAGTGTGCCGCAGTTGATGCGCATGGCCGTATTGCAGAGTGAGGACGGAGGGTTCTTTTATCATCAGGGATTCCTTCCCGATGCCATTCGTGAAGCGATGGTTTACGATTTGAAAGCACGTCGCTTTGCACGCGGAGGAAGTACCATTTCCATGCAGCTGGTCAAGAACGTGTTTCTAAATCGTCGGAAAAATATCGCACGGAAACTGGAAGAAGCATTGATTGTCTGGCTGATAGAGCAGAACCGGCTTACCTCAAAAGAACGTATGTTTGAGGTGTATCTCAATATCGCCGAATGGGGACCGGGAGTGTATGGGCTGTTAGAGGCATCAGAGTTTTATTTTGGCAAGCGTCCGTCGCAACTGACGCTGGAAGAGTGCATTTACCTGGCTTCCATTATTCCGAAGCCGAAGCATTATCGCAGCTCGTTCGAAGCTAATGGACGGTTGAAAGAAAATCAGGAAGGACACTTCCGGCTGGTAGCCCGCAGAATGGCGGCCAAGGGAGTGATTTCGGAAACGGCTGCAGAAGGAATCGATTTGTCGCGTGTGGTGTTAACTGGAGAAGCCGGAAAATGTTTCGCTGACAGTCTCAGCCTCTCCATGCCATAGCCTGCTCCCAGAGTTATTCTCCGAGGATGGTAGCCACGATGCGTCGTCCTCCTCCATGGTTGCGGAATTCACAGAGGTAGATTCCCTGCCACGTACCTAAGTTCAGTCGTCCGTCGGTGATGGGGATAGACAGGCTGGCGCCCACCAATGAAGATTTGGCATGGGCAGGCATATCGTCCCAGCCTTCCAAGGTATGGTCGTACCAGGATTCGCGTTCGCGCACCAGGTTGTTGAATATCTTTTCCATGTCGCTGCGTACGTCAGGGTCGCAGTTTTCGTTGACCGACAGTCCGGCGCTGGTATGCTGGATAAAAAGATTGAGTAGTCCGGTCTTGGGTAAGGCAGGCAGGTGACTGAGCACTTCGTCGGTTACAAGGTGAAAGCCACGCGCACGTGCCCGGAGTGTGAAAGTAGTTTGTTGTATCATAATAATAAGCTGTATGAAAGATTACGGATTTTATCTGCTCAAAGATAACACAAATCTTTCAGAAGGAGGGGATATAGCGTGAAAAACCTCCTTTTACCATTTGTTCAGCCACTCGTCCAGTGTTTCCCCATCCGTGAAGAGTTCGGGCTCCAGTGCTTGGATGCGCTTCTTCATCCGTGATTTCTGCTGGTAGACTGAAGTAGGAGAGATGGCCGAAAGTACGGCAATCTGCGATACCGTAAAATGAAGTTTGATAAGAATACAATATTGGATGTCCATTTCCGTCAGATTCGGGAAACGGGTGGTGAGACGTGAGGTAAAGTTATTGTACACGTCGTCTACCAAAGCAGCCAGGCAACTTTTGTCTGCTTCTTTAATGAAGCGCGGGCTGTGGCGCAATTCGTTGATGAGCGGCTGTTCAGAGATGAGTCGTTCGGCCAGTCTGTGTTCCCTTTCCCTCAATTGTTCCATTTCATTGGTCAGCGTCTGAATGTGCTGGATATGGTTTTTGTGATTCACTTTTGGCTGGGTCGCATTTCGTTCTTCGTATGTCTTTTTCAAACGATTCATCTTTTCTCTGGAGTTTATTTTTTCACGCTATAATTATACTTTTGGCAAAGTTAGCGCATTCTTGCTTACTTTAAAATAAATCCATATATACAGCCTTTGTTTTGTAAATGCTTGAAAAAGTGTATTTTATGCTGTTTTCTTTTTATATGTATATATACAGAGCCCTTTTTTTAGAATCTGTGCAGCCATAAATCCAGTGTTTCTCCTTCGGTAAAGCTGTCCGTTTTTTGTTGCAGGATGCGTTTCTTCATCCTTGATTTTTGCTGCGATACGGAGGTGGGGGATACCGCCATGAATACCGCTATTTGCGACACACTGAAGCCTAATTTGATGAGGCAGCAAAGCTGCTGGTCCAGCTCGGTCAGGTTGGGGAAAGCTTCCGTAAGCCGTTCGGTGAAATGTGGGTAGATTTTGTTGACCAAGGTGGCAATCCGGGCAAAATCCTCGGGTTGTAGAAAGCGTGGTTTGGTACGTAGTTCAGCCACTAACGGATGGGTAGAAATCAGTTGTCCGGTCAGTGTCTCTTCTCTTTCTTTGAGTCGCAGCATTTCGGTGGTGAGTTCCTGAAGGTGTGGCGTTTTGAGCGGTGCGCTTTTCAATTGTTTCCAGTGCGCTTCAATTTGGTGTTGCAAATCTTGGTTGGCAATACTCAATTGCCGGTTCTGTTCTTCCAGTTGCCGGATGAGCGACAATTGTGCTTCCTGTTCACTGGCTTTCTGGGTAGAGAGTTGCATTTGCAGTTCCTGAATACTTTCATTGTTTTGTGCCATTAATACCTCGTTGTCCTTTAATTGCTTGCTGTACTTTTGCAGTTCGCTGGAAAGGCGGCGGATGGTGCGTTCCTTCTTTTTCAGATTCTGTTGGTAGAGAACAATCAGTGTCAGAATCACTCCTAACAGCAAGGATACAACTACTGCAATGCGGAGTTCCATCTGCTGGCGGTTGATGATGAGTTCGTAGTTCCGTTGTTGCAGCTGGGCTCTGGTTTCTTGCTGCCGCAATGCTGTGTTGTGCTTATCTTTGAGGTCTTCTGTGATGGAGTCACAATATCGCCTGAATATCTGTCCGCTATATGGAAGGCCCATCCTTTCATTTAATGCGGACTGCATCTGATAATATAAGGATTTGAATGACAACATGATTTGGTCTTTTTTCAGCTTTTGCTCTTTGTCCATGCTTTGGGCGGCTTTATCCAAATAATAGAACGCCGAATCATTCTTTCCTAAGTTTATATAAATCTCTGCAAGGCTTAACTGGACAGCATACGGCAGGAAATCGGGATTGAGACGGATAAGCCTTTGGAACTGGGCGATGGCTTCCCTGTATCTGTGTGCTCCTACCAGCATGCAGCCATGGTTTCGCAGAATATGATGGGCAAACAAGGTATCACCGGCTTCTAATGCCAGTTGAAACCCTTTCTCCGGACAATCAATGTTCGATGTATCTCCTCCCAACTGCGATACGAGGGCCAGTGAATACACCATCTGGTAATGCTCTTTCACCGGTAGTTTGTGGGCAATGCGGAGCATGTCTTCAATCATCGCTTTACACTCTAAGAAACGGCTTTGCTTGTATAGCACTTCCAGTTTCTTGCGCTGCAGCACTAACATGTTGGTGGTGTCTTTTCGGGAGATGGCCAGGGTAATGCCTTTGTCGAACACTGTGATGGCCTCATCGTTTGCTTCTTTCCATCTCAGGTACATGCCTTCGAGCAGGTAAGTATCCAGTAGTCGTGCGGTATCTGTTGACTGTTGGCGGTAGTAGGCAATAGCCTGATAGAGCAGGGAATCTTCTAACAGAGACATTTCCAGCTGGTAGTGGGCCATCGCCTTGTTCCATACCAGTTTCATCCGTTCTGCTTCCGGAAGAGACGTTTCATCCTTGATATTAAACAGAAGTTGTAAAGCAGAATCTGGTTGGTGATGATGCAGCAAAGAGTCCGTTTGTTGTAGCAGAGCACTTGCGTGCGGTTGCCTTGTGCAAGTAGCAAACAGCAGCAAGATGCCTGCTATATAGAGAATGGGTTTTATTTTGTGTTTCATGTGGCTGTTGATAAGGTGATATCACTTTTTCGTCCTACAAATATAGTGATTTATTGTTACAAACGGCTCTTTTGGCTTTCGCCGGCTCCGGTGCCTTTGTACTTGCTCTTGGTCGTATTGAACTTGTAGCGGACGGTAAGTCGGACCGTGCAGTTATTAGGTTCTTCCGTCATGTGCATGGTCTGCATATCGCTTACATACATGATGAAATCACGCTTATAGCTGTTGAACAGATTTGTTGCATCCAGACGGATATTCAGCTTGTCATTGAGAAGACTCTTCTGTAGGGCCATATCCATTCTCCATGCCGGCTTCAGGAACCGGCCGTTCTTCATGTTTCCTTTGCTTGTGTACATGAAATCCGCATCCAGCATGAAGCCCAAAGGCAGACTCAGGTTGTTGTTCCATATAATCGTACCCATAGGATTGTCCAGGCTGAGGTTGCCTTGAGGAGTCTGTACGTCGAACCATTGTTTGTTTAGCTGGAACCGCCATTGGGGTTTCCAAATACCAATGGTAGGAGAAAGCGTCACACCGGCAAAAATCTTGTCGTATGCTTCCGCATTGGCAAGTAACATTAGCATGATGGTAGGATCATTCTCGTCATACAGACTGGTTACGTTGAGAATATCATTCTTCACACGGTTATATCCGACAGACAGCTGTAACCATCTGTAAGTAGCTCCCAAGGTAAGATTATGCGTAAACTTCGGGTCCAGCAATGGATTTCCGGTTTCATAAGTATATTTGTTTATAAGCAACATGCTGCTTCTCAAATCCCAATAGGAAGGTCTGGCTATATCGGTGCGATAAGCCAACTGGAAATTGACACGGTTGATCGGGAATGCGATGGAAAGCGTAGGGAACAGATTACTGAAGTCCTTGCTTTGCTCATCCACACGGATATCTTTCTCAAAATAATCGGAAGCATTATACTCGTATCTTAATCCCGCTAAAGCTTGTACGCGGCCAAATTTCCGGCTGTATTCCACAAAAGCCGCACCCATATTTTCGCGAATCCGGCTGTCATCGTCCGAAACGATACCTTCCGGATTCAGGTTGATGTTCCTGCGGTTGGTATACGTATATTCACCCCCAAACGACAATTCACCGCCCCACAGCGGTCGGGATAGAATCAGTCGTGCAGCATAAAGTGTATTGTCAATGTCATTAAAGATAGATACATAGCGCCCATTCTCGCTTCCGTCGGCCAGTTCTGTCTTTTCATCAAGATAACTTTCCTTGTCGCTCTTATCCCAATATCCGTCCAGATTCAAATCTATGCTCCAGTCCTTGATTTTACCATTGTAATAGGCATTTACCTGATGATACTCGGAACTGTTGTCTATGAGGTTGGGACTGTGTGTCTTTTCAGACAAAGCTCCGTTACGATATACATCCGTATTGGTTTCCATCAAGGCATTTGAATAAGGAGTCTTGTGATAATCGTAGCGTATTCCTAAAGCCGAATGCTCATTGAAGGTATAGTTTACGGCTAACCGGGCGTTAAAGTTTTTGGAAGTCCAGTCATTGAATGTGGTGGATTTCTGCTGCCAGTGTTCTTGCAAATAAGTATCCTGAACCAGTTCTTTACTTATCCACCCATACATTCTTGAACCATACAGCATACCAGACAAATCCCAGCCGTTTTTACGGTAATTGAAGTTCAGCTGCTCCAATGCGCTCCAGTCTCTATTATACTGGAATAGGACACGGTTATCAAAGCCGAATCCTTCGCCTTCCGCTTTCTTGGTGATGATACGTATTACAGAAGTTACTTCCGCTCCATATCTTGCTCCCGGATTATTGACCACTTCCACGGATTTTATATTCTCAGCCGAAAGTCTGTCCAGTTCCGAATTGTCGAGCAGCTTCCGACCGTTGATATAAATCTCAGGGGTACCACGACCGAATACATTGATTTCTCCATCCTTAGAGGTGACATTAGGTATCTTATCGAGCATCTGTTCTGCAGTTCCGGCTTTTTCCAAAGCAGTTCCGGCTACCCCCGTTACCATGGCATCCCCTTTGATACGTGTGACAGGCAAGTTGGCTTTTACCACCACTTCACCCAGCTGTTGTGCATCCGATACAAGTTGCACGATACCGATATTAGCTGGGATGACCGGTTTATACACCGTCTTGTATCCGATAGAGGATATTCTCACAATCTGGTTTTCCGATGTGGCCTCCAATGTGAAAGTTCCGTCCTCACCGCTGATGGTTCCACTCACAAACGCCGAATCAGCTAATGCTAGCAGCACCACATTGGCATAAGGCAACGGCTGGTTGTGCTCGTCAATCAGTTTTCCGCTTACGGTCTGAGCGGATATTCTTACCGAAATAAGGGTACAGACCAATATGAATAAAGTGCTAATTCTTCTCATCTCTATAGTCTTATTTGTTACATACGGTTCTTTTGGCTTTCACCGGCTCCGGTACCCTTGTACTTGCTCTTGGTAGCGTTGAACTTGTAGCGCATGGTCAGTGAGATTCTTCTGAAATTGGTGATATAATCTGTCATGGTTTTGATGCCGCTATAAATGGTGCAATCCACATCATCTTTTTCCAACAAATTGGTGACTTGAAGTTGGAAACTCAATCTTTCTTTGAAGAAACTCTTATAGAGCCCCATTGACACATCCAGAGAGTTGATACCCATGTACATGTTCTGTGAATGTCCTTTGGTATAATAAGTGCCGTCTATATCAAACAGGAATCCTGCCGGAAGAGTGAAACTGTTACGCCACACAATGATTGTCCTTGGTTTACTCAGTGTGAGTTTACCCTCCGGGCCTTCTGCATGAAACCACTGCTTAAAGACCTGTGCGGTGAGTTGCGGACTCCACCAGCCGATGGTAGGTGATAAGGTGATAGCTGATATGATATTGTTGTAGGGCTCCGTATTGACGGTTTTTAGCAAGGATATGGTAGGGTCAGCTTCCGAATAAGGTTCGCAAACCTGAATAATATCGTCTTTCGTACGGTTATAGGTAAAGCTGAAATTCACCCATTTATAGGATGCGGAAAATATAAGGTCTTGATTGATGATAGGTTTGAGAAATGGATTTCCCGTCTGGTAAGTATATCTGTTGCCGTAATATATGTTTCCTCTCAACATATCGTACGAAGGACGCGTGATGCCACCGCTATAGCTCAGCTGAATTTGTGTCTTTCCTATAGGAAAGTTTATGTTGACAGAAGGAAATACATTGTTGAACGTGCGGCTTTGTTCGTCGATGTGTTTTCCTTGCTCATAGTAGTCGAACTTCACGTTCTCGTATCTCACTCCAGCCTGCACATCTACCTTGCCGAACGAGTGTGAGTAGTCCATGAAAGCCGCAGTGGAACCTTCTTTTATTTTACTGTCATCATTGTCGAGGATGCCCTCTTGGTTGTGATAGAGGTTTGTTCTGCTGGTATGCGAATACTCACCGCCGAATGACAGATTTCCTTTCCATAAAGGATACGACACGATCAGTTTTGTGGCATACAATGTTCCGTTATTTTTATTGAAGGTATTGACATTGTTTTCCGTTTCTCCATTGGTGATTTCCCTTGTATGCTGGCTTTCTTCTTTTACGTTCCACAAACCGTCGGCATTGAAATCAATGTTCCAGTCGCCTATCTGTCCGTTATAGTAATAGTTCAGGCTGTGTCTTGTAGAAGGGTCTTCACCAATCATCGTACTTGCATTGTTTTCGTACAGTTCTTGGTCAGCGTAGATATTGGCTGTGTAACGCCAGTCGCCTGTAGAGTTGAAGTATTTGTCCATATCGTAGCGTACACCCATGGAGTGTTTTTCATTGAACTGGTAGTTTAGTGAAAGAACGCCTTGGACATTACTATTGGAGTTCTTTCCGTAAGAAGCATCCATTTTCTGTTCCCATAGTTTATCGAGATAAGTCTTCATGCCAATCTGCTGGTTATTCCCGTTGCGGAATCTGCCTCCGAACAATGTTCCCGACAGGTCGAAACCTCCTTTCCGGTAATTGAAATTAAATTGGTCGAAAGTAGTCCACCCGTACGTTCTTCGGTGTCGGGTTACGAAACGGTTATTGAATCCGAATCCTTCGCCTGCTGCTTTCTTTGTAATGATGCGAATGACGGCTTTCACGGACGCATCGTATCTTGCTCCGGGATTCTTCACAACCTCCACGCGCTTGATTTGTTCGGATGATAACTTGTCAATCTCCGAATTGTCGCGCACCTTGCGTCCGTTGATGTAAATCTCGGCAGTGCCCGAGCCAAATACGTTTACTTCTTCATCTTCCGCAGAAACGCCTGGAATCTTGTTCAGTAAATCTTCACCTGTTCCAGCCTTTTCAAGCACGCTACCCGTAACGGTGGTAATCATGGCATCGCCTTTGAGCTGCATCTTGGGCAAATCAGCCTTAACCACTACTTCCCCCAACTGTTGCGTGTCTGATGTCAGCTGTATTACCCCTAAGTTGGCAGGCTGGACGGGTTTGTATACGGTGTTATATCCGATGGAAGAAATACGTACAAGCTGATTCGGTGTGGTGGTATTCAGGCTGAACGTACCGTCTTCAGCCGTGACGGTTCCCGTGACGAAGGTCGAGTCGGGGAGTGCCAGAAGGACCACGTTGGCGTAGGGGAGAGGTTGTTTGTTTTCTTCGATTAATTTTCCACTGACGGTCTGTGCGGCTATTTCACCGGCAGATGTGAGGCTGCATAATAGCAGGAGCGCTTTTCCAATTTTGTACATACGATAACTTGTTTTCTTTATTATTTTGCAAAGTGTGTTTGTCTACTATTTTGTGAAGTAGTTTCTGGATTGCAAATATAGAAAGAAAAAATTCATGTCTGCGACAAATGCTCTCTACAGGTCCATTCCTGATAAAATCCGTATGCCGTTGATTTGTCGTATTTTAAATATAACATCAGAATCATGTATCTCTACAATTTGTATTTTTTATGTTTTAAGAGCTGATAAGTTCTTGAAGAAAGACTTTTTCGATAGTCTGTTTTTCTATACATGCAGTTCTCAGAATAACAAATAAAGGACAACTTCTTGCGAGGCTGTCCTTTAAAATGTAATTAGAGTGTGATTTTTATAATGATTGTACAAGTTTATATGGTTATACCGGTTTCACGGTCTACATATTTGTAGTCTTACCTTCGGCATTGTGTTTCTTTGCATGAGGTAATAGATGACTGTTCTCGTCAATCAGTTTTCGCTTGTTGAGGAGCCTGCCAGAAGTATCGGTCGTCGTTGACGGAATAGTTCCTCGGGTTCCGTTGGTCGCTGTCGCAGCCAGTAGGTTGCAGGAAGATGTAGTTGATGAGGTTCTCCTGGCCGCTTTCCGTGTTGAACCCATAGCGTGTCCAGCTTTCCAGATAGAACAGATTTTTGGCCATGTACTCGTACAGATAGTCTTCCGTCGTGGTCTTCTTTTCATTGTTCCAGTTGGCTTCTTCGTTCACCTGGACAGGCTGGCCGTTTCTGAGGCGTGCACGTACTTCCTGTACGCTCAGCAGGTTGCCCAGCTCGTCCGTCACCCAAGCATTGTTCGTGGGGTCTATCCAGAGCCATTTGCCGAGAGTGGACGAATAGACAGCGTTGATGACGTGGCAGTCGTTGATATACGTCTTCGGCATACAGGTAATGACGCGCGACGGAATGCCCATCGACAGGTAGCACTCGTTCAGTACCGTAGCCAGCCCGCGGCAGTTCAAGCCCCGGCTGCCGTCCTTGCAGGCTTCAGCAAAATTGATAGAGTTATTTCCACCCTTCGGATTGCCGTTCTGCCCGTCGTGGCGTATCTTGTCGTGAATATAAGTCAGGATACGTTTGATAGTAGCCAATTCGTCGCCCGCTACGGCTACGCTATCTAGTCGGAAATAGTCACGGACACGCTTCAGGTCGGGTTCGTCGGCCTGCGCATAGACAATCCGGGGCAGGCTGTCGACTGATTGCGTGCGGGTGTATTCCGGCGCATTCTGCAGGATATAAAGGTAATCGGTGGTTTCTTTCAGACGCTTCAGGGCGGGTTGTAGTTCAGGTGCGTCCAGAATGTCTTTCAGGTCTTCGTCGTTGGTTATCCTGTTGTAGCTCATTTCCATCTTTCTGCTATCCAACGCTTTGAGCAAGCTGTTGACAGCTTCTTGTTTTTTCCCTTGTATTGCCTGGACACTGGCCATGTTATAGTAGCTGGAGTATTTGAAGTAAGCATAGCCTTCGGCCAGTTGCGTCGCGTGTGCGTCGTATAAGTCGATAATCTTCTGGCAGAGGGCTTCGGCAGCCGGATAATCCTTCCTAGTATATGCGTCAAAGAGTTGCGTGTTCAGTGAGTCGGTAGAGGCCAGAAACTTCCGTTCGGCATCTGTTTGTGCCGACAGGCTTGTAAAACAGACTAAATTCAAAAGTAAAATCAGTAGGTATCCTTTCAGTCTTTTCATTGTGTATTCTGTTTAAAAATTGGTTTTCAAGAGGGCGTTCAGGTTATAAAACATTATATGCTTCAGTCGTACCTTTTATGACATTCATTCCTGGAACTGATATAAAACTTACATACGGTTCTTCTGGCTGTCGCCTGCTCCTGTTCCCTTGTACTTGCTTTTGGTAGCATTGAACTTATAGCGTAAAGTGATGCCAATATTTTTGCGGGCTTCCATCTTTCCTGTCATCAGACGGTTACCACTATAAACGGTTGATTTTGCCTGATATGAGTTGAAAAGATCATAGGCTTTCAGCTGAACCGAAAGACGGTCTTTAAGGAAACTCTTGTAAAGACTGATGTTGGTAAACCAGCACCATTCTTCAACCTTTGTATTTTCGTTGTCACCCGGAGTGTCAAAACCTAAATCTACATCGAGACTGATACCAAGTGGCAGCTTGAAATTATTGTTCCAGGCAAAGTTCAATATCGGATTGTTGAAGTTTTCTGTTCCATTGGATGTTTCCACCTTATACCATTGCTGGAGCAGAAGGAAATTAAACTGGGGAGACCATAATCCGATTGTTGGAGACAATGTAAGAGTGGTATATAACTTGTCACTGTTATACATGTTGTAGAAGGAATATAACGAAACGGTCGGATCATCTTCCGAATATGCCCTGCTTAACTGTGTAATGGCATCTTTGCCGTGTATGTATCGTGAATTGAGATATATCCATTTGTATGATACATTCAGCGTGAGACGGTTTATCAGTGACGGTCTCAGAAGCGGGTTACCTCCTTCATAGGTATATCGGTTTCCGTACATGATGTCACTTCTCAGCATCCAGTATGAAGGGCGGTAGATACTGCCGGTGTAGGTCAATTGTGTCTGTACTTTACCAATCGGAAGATTCAAGGATACGGATGGGAATACGTTGTCGTATGTCCTGCTCTGCTCGTCCATATACTTGCCATCCTCGTAATAGTCGGAAGACAGATGCTCATACCGTACACCTAACTGTGCCTGAAGTTTGCCGAAGCTGCGGGCATATTCCAGAAATGCCGAAGTGGAGTTTTCTTTGATGCTGCTGTTATTGTTATCCAGGATTCCTTCCACATTCATGTACGAATTATCCCGGTTCGTATAGGTGTATTCCCCGCCAAAAGAGAGGTTTCCTCCCCATAATGGATGTCCGAATACCAGTTTGGTTGCATAAAGGGTATTGTCTGTCAGATTCTTGGTGGTGACAGTCTGTTTCTCTATGGAACCTCCCGCTGGAGTGAACTGCTCGAGCATCTCCTGTGGATTCTTCGTATCCGACCAGAAACCGTCCGCATTGAAGTCGATAGTCCAGTCTCCTACACGTCCGTTATAATAAGCATTGAGAGTATGTCTGGTTTCCTGTGTATTTCTCCAGCCCGTAGTGTGGCTTTCCTCATAAAGAGCATCATCCTGATACACCAGGGTATTCATCGGATCTACCGTTTCGTGTCGTTCCGGTGTCCGGTCATAATCATAGCGTGCACCCAGAGAGTGATTCTCGTTAAACTGATAGTTCAGCGACAGCATGGCCGAAATATCTTTCATGTCATATTGTGTGCAGAGATATGAATCCTGTATCCATGTCTTATCCAACAGTGTTTTCTGTGTGATGGTCTTGCGGTCTTCCGTGTATCCTTTCTTGCCATACAGCATACCCGAAAGGTCAAAGCCTCCTTTTCGGTAATTGAAGTTATACTGGTCCAGTACATTCCATCCGTAACCATAGCCTGTATAAAAACGGTTGTTGAAACCGAATCCTTCACCTTGCGGCTTTTTGGTCTGAATACGGATAACCGCATTGACTGTCGCATCATAGCGCGAGCCGGGATTGTTCACCACTTCCACGCTCTTGATGTTGTCGGAAGCAAGCTGGTCGAGTTCGGATTTATCCCTTACTTTACGGCCGTTGATGTAAATTTCAGGAGTTCCGGCACCAAATACTTTAATGTCCCCTTCATTAGCCGATACGCCAGGTATCTTGTTTAACAGGTCATTTCCTGTTCCTGCATTTTCAAGGATACTACCTGCTACGGTAGTCACCATGGCATCCCCTTTTACACGTGTCTTCGGCAAATCGGCTTTTACCACTACTTCCCCTAACTGTTGTGTGTCTGATGTCAGCTGTATTACCCCTAAGTTGGCAGGCTGGACGGGTTTGTATA